>ERZ827450.594-NODE-594-length-48148-cov-9.818040_pt1 | contig 48148 bp, 63 predicted proteins | sample MGYA00519773_ERZ827450 | MGnify/ENA primary metagenome ERZ827450 (study PRJEB31778, sample SAMEA3449306) | human gut metagenome | biome: human gut; feature: human-associated habitat; material: faeces | place: United Kingdom | collected 2010/2012 ...
TCTTTCGTTGGGATTCACGTGTTCGGGTGTTACTATACTTCGCACCTTTACAAATCTCGCTTGTTCTTGGCATAACTTGGTCGAAATTTGAATTTAATATAATAAAGAAAGGCTATCGCCTCCTTTTATTCTGCCAAGAACAAACTATAACTAAAAAGTCACAGCCCAATAGGAGTGATAGCCTTATATCGTTAGATAATAGCTTACCAGTAGCCATAAAAATAGCTCTGACTTTTTTAGTATGTATGTTTTGTCCTTGGCATGAACACCACAAACGTACAACTATTATCTTTAAATTCCAAATTCCACGAAAAAAGCGAGTAGAATTTACTCGCCTTGATACTAAAAATATAAATATGTGGAAGGTTAGTCTTCTATATCAAAAACATCAAGTAGTTTAACGATTTTATAAGCAAACGGTTTGTTATTCATGTTTTGTATAACAACATCAACGGCAAACACTTTCTTTAATGGATTGTTCTTTGAATTTATTATCTGATCCTTGATTCCATCAGATTCAAACAAGAGATTTAACGCCTTTTTGTTTAACGCTTCTATTATCCCTTTATTTCCAGAATTGCTATTGATACCCCTGATTTGATACATGGTCATGAGTTGATTCGTGTGTATCTCGTCTTGTTCAGATACGGATTTTACAATTTCAATCTCTTTATCAATTAAATTTTGGGTACCGTTGCTCTCTATATAATTGAAAGTGCAACCAGTATAGACAACATTATTAACATCTCCTTTTATCACCTGAATGTCCATTTGCCCACATTGATCTTTAGAAGGTATTGACAGAATATCATGCAAATCTTGCAATTCTTTAGCTGTCAATTCTGGTTTTTCGCCAGAAGATGAAGTGAAATAATCGTAGACGTTTTTCAAGTTCTTGGCAAACTCCATGATTAAGTTGAAATTCTCCACGAACGGGATCATGGATAGGGAAACCAGTTCAACGAGATGAATGTCAATAGAACCTTCGGTTATCTTGCTAACGCATAGCTTGGCGTTAGATAATTCCTTGGACATACCGTTCTTTTGAGCAAAACTAGAAAAGTACGATCCGATAGCGTTCATTGATGCAGTAAAATCAGACACTTGGATAGGTTCTGAATTCTTGATATGAATTCTCAATGCGAGCTGTGAATTATCATTACATTGTCCCATGATCTTGCGTTTTAACAACATTTCAAACATACAACTATTATCCGTAATTTCAAATTCCAACGCCAAATTTTTACACCCAGTTTAATTCAAATTCAATTCGAGGGTTCATTTTATCTATAAATTTCTCGGCAACTACCTTCACGCAATCACGATCGTTTTTGATGGCCTTGCATTCTTGCAGGCAATCAAGTACCACTTTCAAGCAGTTATCAAGGTCGGGGCGTTTATTCTCGTAAAAAACTTTCAGCCGTATCTCGAATAAACCGTCCATGTTCTTGTTCCTGTACTTGTCGCATTGCAAGTAAAATGATTTCTCGTAATCTTTAAGCGTCTTTTGCTTTGCCAGTGAACCATGTCCGTTTAAGGTTATAACCTTGTACGAGTTGGATTTGCTAGGCACTTTACCGTGTATTACTTGTATCATGTTTAGTTGTTTTTAATTAGTGAAGGAGGCAGGCCGAGGTTTATTAGCTGTACTTTCATCGCTAGTTAGTTCTAAGGGTTCATCACCGAATTTCAATTCTTTCCCGGTTAACTTCTTGATAGAACCATCGGGTAATTTTATCGCTTCACCGGAATACGATAAGAATTCATTGTCTTTTAACTTGGGCTTGTTCCTGAATATGATTTCAGCCCCGGTGTGAGATATCGCTAGGTATGGCATGATTACTTGTTTTTAACCGTTTTACACTTGTTTAACCGTTTAATGTACGTTGCCGCCTTCCTCTTGAACTCAAGCTCCCGAACAGATACCCCCGTCACGTGATCGGGTAACGATTCAAGAAGCTTGAGCAAGCCGGCGTGTAGGGTGTTCGATATGATTTTCATTAGAAATTGATTAAGTTTTTCACGAACTCTTCTTCATCTATATGCCGGAGAAATGTTTGGAATAACACTCTCTTCACGTTATCGTACAAGTCCATGAACTCCGCTTCATCCATCTTGTCGAAGGCGATTGACTTGTAATTTTGCGTCCATTCTTTTTTGTCGATAGAGTAAACAGGCTCATACCAACCTGCCGCTATCACGACTGTCTTTCGGAAAGCATCTTTGCTATGATGAAAAAACTCGACAACTTTTTCATTTTGGTATTCCCAAGCACAATTTATCAAGGCGAAAAATTTTTTATGAAATTGAAGATTCCTCGCCTTCTTCACGTCAGCCTCGTATATTCCCCCGATTTTCAGTTTCTTCTTTTCATCGAAATCTTCATCGTATAGAGGTTTTAACCCTTGAACGGTGTTGAGTAGTTTGATTTTCATCTTTTAGAAAGGTAGATTGGCACTATCATCATCCTGCGGGATGTTATCCAACCCTCCACCGTTGCCTTCTTCCTTTTTCATCCCTCCTTGAAATTCGAGTTCGTTCATCACCCATATCGTCAGGGTTGAAACGATGTCACCGTTCTTGTTCGTGTAACCGGACGTGGTCGGTTTACCTATAACTTGAACCCGGACACCCTTCTTCAAGTAAGGGGTTAATTTCCCTTCCTTGTCGTACTTCACGACATCAACACATGTCGTTCGTGATTCCCCTTTTACCTTCTCCGTGATGGCGATGGAAAAGCAAGCGTAATTATTGCCCCCGATTTGTTTCAACTCGGCATCCTTGCCGATGTTTCCTGTTGCTATAATCTTTATCATCTTGTCTGAATTTTAATTATTAAGCACATTGCAACTTGATGATCTCATCCATCACCTTTTCCTTGTACTCGTTTGCCTTCGCTAGTTTTTTGATACAATTCTCGATAAATTCTTGATCAGGCAAAACACGTATCACTTTGAGTGCAAAAAGTTCACTTTGGCATCTAGGGTCATAGCTAATGAAATCACACCATTTGCGTCCCGTTGCGATAAAATTACCTTGTATCTGCACGTAATACTCGTAATGCTCTTTTTTCAAGTCATTCTCGTCCTTTAAGCGAAGATGCTTAACGTGAATCGAGGTGTTAAACGGGCATTTTATCTCGATAAAACCGTCTTGACCGACAAGCCCATCAGGGGATCCACCGAAGTGATCATTAAACTCGAAAAAACCGCAGTCGTTTACCTCCACGCCTTTTTTCTTCTCGTAAGCGTGTCTTGCACTTATCTCTAGTTCCTTACCCCACGCCACCTCTCTGGTGTTAATATCCTTGTAATCTAGGCAAGTTCCATTAGTTATGTACTCTGAAATTTTATCGTACACGTACGATTTTAAAGTTTCGGAAAGCTCTCCAGCTTCTTTCTTTACCTTTTCACGTGGCTCGGAAAGTAGCTTGTACAATTCCGAACTGGTGAAATGGAATAACCTGTCTCTGTACCATTCAGGATTGTCCTGAAGGTTGTTCTTTTGTCTCTCCATTGTTTAATGAATTTGCCTGTTTTAAATTCTCGATCAACTTGTCGGCCTCCTCTTTGGTTACTTGGCCTTTCAACAAGGCGGCCTTCACGTCAGATTCCGTTTTGAGAGTCGAGGGATCGAGAGAAGTGTCAACAACCGTCTCGAACTTGTTCCCGAACGTTTCTTTTACCGACGTGGTACCTTCTTTTATAGCGTTGGCGAGGCTCCTGAGGTATATTATGTTTTCCTTGTCGATTTGATCAACACCTTTCACCTCCAAGTGATCAAGAAGTTGTTCTTGGGTTACACCGATTTTCGAGAAATAATCGATCATTCTCTTGCGACTAGTTTCTAAATCGATACTTTGACCTAATGCAACTTGTTTCACGTTAGCGATCACCTTTTTCGTCACCGCTTTCGGGATAACCTTGAAAACGGCGTTTCTGAAAGCGATAGCCGAAGCGGCGTTTCCCGTGACTACTTGCATATCCTCGGAGAATGTTTTCCCGTACTTATCAGTTATCCTGCGTTTCACTTCAACGGAAGCGGCAAAATTCGTTTCAAGGTCGTGACAAATACCCATCGCCGTGATCGTCTTCCCGTCATTGCCTATTATCCTAGTTTGAACCCTGATGTTTCCCCACGCCCCCGCCACGATCTCGGCCATGCGAACCGATAACCCCTCGATCACGGCTGCATCATTACCTCGTCCTCTTCGTAAAGCGTAAAAACAATCTTCTGCCGTTTCCGTGTCCATCGTGGCGTAAGTCTCTATAGTGCTTAACACCTTGTGTATATCCCGTGGGTATTGTTTCGCTGTCGATATTTGAATATCCACTTCTGCCTTGTTGATAGCCTGTATCATCTCGGCTTGATTAATTTGAATTATTTCCATATCTTTGTGTTTGAATTAATTAATAATTGACAACCCCCGGGGAGTCGAACCCCGGTAACGTGCCCCGGCACGGGTTGTACGCTGGCATAATGCACCTTTGACGTGCGACTTTCGCCACTCCCGGAGTGTTGCCCGGAAGTTCACCAGCCCCGCTCGACTATGGCGGTATATGTTATAGTCTACCAGTATTTCAAAGAACTTAACCGCTATCGTTCAAAGTAGGCGGTTTTCTTTTTTAGAGAGGTGGGAAGGGGAATCGAACCCCTTGGGTGTCATCGGTTTCAGGAATAATGCTTCTCCAAGCTGTTACCCACCGTGTGCCGGGACTTACACCCGGCCGTTTTTAATTACCAACAAACAAATAACAGAACTAAAGAACCTTGCGTAGAGAGCTTACAGGAACCTTCATCATAGAGCCACGTGGCTGCTTAATAATGGCTAACCCGTCTTTCTTGTCAATACCCTTGAAGGTGAAGATACCTTCCACGTGGGTTGTTGTTACTTTATCACCTTTTTTCATATACTTAAATTATTATCTATCAACTTCCGTGAACACCCCGTTGACTAACTTGTAATAAGTGTCTTCTTTTATCTCGACCCCGTCAACCCTTTTTGTTACCACGTTTATCGGGATCCAATCTCCATTATCGTCTCTTTCCCATTCAGCAAGTGTTATCCAAGAGCCAATTTTTGCCTTCGCTATCGAATTATTCCCGGCACACATTACCACGCTATTTTTACCCGATGACCCGATCTTTGCGTAATTACCCGATGACCCGATCTGTGCGCCATCACCCGATGACCCGATCTGTGCGCCATAACCCGATGACCCGATCTTTGCGTAATTACCCGATGACCCGATCTGTGCGTCATCACCCGATGACCCGATCTTTGCGTCATCACCCGATGACCCGATCTTTGCGCCATAACCCGATGACCCGATCTTTGCGTAATTACCCGATGACCCGATCTTTGCGTCATCACCCGATGATTTTTCTAACTCTTTTGTATCATTTTTCGAGAATATAGTTTGTTCCTTCAACCATTCTATCCCCATCTTGAATAATCCAACAAATCCGATTTCAGCATTTATTTTTATCCGTTTGCCACAGATTTTAGAATCATTCTCTTTTTTGTCATTTGATACCTCGTCAAGTTCTACCTCGCAGTACTTGCCTTCCACGTCGTTGTAATAGTTAAGAACATCAAGGGGGTTGGTGCAGGCGTGAAAACCTTTCTCGCATAACACTGCCTCCTCTTCCTCGTATTCCTTTCCTTCCTCGAACTGGAAGCCTTTGCACGTGAAATCTTTATTAAATCCTTTGTACGCTTTCATGTTTATGTTATTTATTGTTCGTTTCCAAAATTTCGCCCTTTCGAGTATCACTACTTTGTCCGGGCTGACTTATATCTACTTGTCAAAGAAATGTTTTATCCATTGAACCATTTCCAGAATCCCATCCCCGTCTTTCTCGTAAGCCTCGATGCATTCCTTGCAAACGATAACCCCGTCAATCAACTCGCAGTCTTCATCATCTACCATCTCTCGACAAATCCTGCACTCGTCCTGTAAAGGAGCGTTACTTACTCCAGCGTTCCCGTGCCAAGGGCAATAGGGGTGATCCTCTGATCCGAAGGGTGCGTTGTAGTAGCTCATGACCGCCTAACCTTACGAGTTCTCAAATACTCTATACCAAATCCCAGCGTCAAAACAGCACAAAATGCCGAAACGTACAATTGATGCGTGGCTGGCTCGCCCATGGGGGTCTTGCCGAATAATCCACCGATCAAGCTGACGACCGTGAGGATGAAGAATATTCTCGTGTATGTTTTCATATTACTTTGCACTTTTGAATAAACTTGTCAATAGATGCTTTCTCGTACCAGATTTTAGTACTGTTCTCGAATCGGTAAAAACTAATCAATGCCTTATCTCTCAATTCACGAATGAAATCCTCGGAACAATCAAGATATTTCATGACTTCCGATGTTGATAAATAAACTTTTTCTACCGGAACTATCATCCCATGCTTTCGAGCCATAACAGGATTATTTGTCTAGTTTAACAATAACTTCTTTTACCACGTGACAATTGAGATATTTCAACGCAAAGTCACGAATAGCATCAGCCTGTTCGCCTGTGGTGATAAACTTCAAGGCATGTCTAACGGTGTTATCTGACACACCAAATTCTTGCATTAGCTTCTTTACAACGCCTCTCTCGTAAACAATTCTCATTCTACTTATTGGCATAGTGTTTTATTTTTATATATTTGTGTTTAACTTTTAAAATTCGTTTTCGAAGTGTATCAACCTCGATTACGATGCAAATATACTTCAATTTGAAGTATTAACAAAACAAATTGAAGTATATTTAGTCAAAATGTGTTTATTTGAAACCATTATAAATAGATGTTCATGGAAAAAGATGTAACAGAAAGACTTAATAAATTTATTAAAGCAAAACGTCTAACTAATAGATATATTGCAGATAAAATTAATATGGCAGAGGCAACACTAAATAATAAGCTAAATGGAACTAGAGGATTAGATTTAGAGACTCTACAAAAAATATTAGCCCAATTTAAAGATTTATCTGCTAATTGGTTATTAAGAGGAGAAGGGGAAATGCTTCGAGATAATATTTTAGAAGATTCTACAAATTTATCGAAACAAACGTTTGCAGAGGATCGTAATAGCGTTGACATCATAATTAAAAATGAAATAAAAAAAACTATTATGGAAAACATCCCCGCAATCATTTCTGCCGTAATGCAAGGCATGAATCAACAAATGGAAGGGCAAAACCAAATTATTAACAAGCAGCTAGACATGTTACAAGATGTGATAAAAAGCTTGGCCACTCTAAACACGAAAAGTGATTCTATCCAGAGAGATGTTATTAAACTAACAAGAAAAGTAGGCTAATGGAAACACAAGAAGAAAACATCCAAACTTTGGCGAAGACTTTAGAAAATGTGACACAGATGCTTACACAAGTTGTTTTAAAACAAACAGAATTAAGCAATAGGCAATTAGACATCTTTGAAAAAGGTAGCGATTTCATCAAACAAATGTATGAGGATTCTCTGAAAAATAAAGAGGATTAATTTTAACGTGCGTGCGTTTTTTTCTTCTTGTCATTCTACAAACTTATGCTATCAGAATAAAATATCAAGATAAATTGAAAAATTAAATTGAAAATTATGGAAGGATTAATAACTTTTAGCGGTATTGTAATAATTGCTTTCGGTATATTACAAATCATTCTATTTTTTAAAATCTGGGGGATGACAAATGACATCAAAGAAATTAAAAACAAATATTTATCAGAAGGAACAACAATAACCCCCAAAATAACAACAAACTTCTCTGTAGGTAGTATTGCCACGGAAAGAAAAACTGGTAGAAAAGTTTCTATATCTGAAATCAATCGAGATGGCACGTACAAGTGTTATGTAGATGGAGGTATTTTCTTTGGAAATTTAAAAGAGGAAGAGTTAAGATGATAACTTAGCCATTTTAATAATGACGAACAATAATTTATTTTAGTCATGTGGATTTTTTTAGGTGTAGTATTTGTTATCTGCACCATTTTGGCTGTCAGATATGAAAATAAAAAAAATGCCGTATCCAACACTCGATATGTTGAAAAGTATTATGAAGATAATGAATTGATTGATAATGAAACAAGATTGAAATATCAAAAAGTTAAACAAGATACAGAAACATGGAATGCCAAATATAACATCATATCAAACATGAGGCTAAAAGCCATAGATTTAGAAAAGTCAGGCGCATTACAAGAGGCTATTAATACTTATATTAAAAGTATTAAACTTTGCAATGCAGATCCTGAATTTGATGGTTTCTCTTTCACAGGATATGCGATTAACAGAGTAATAATTTTGTACTATAAAACAAAACAAATCGACTTACTCAAACAATTTCTTGAATATAACATCAACAAATACCCCGACCATGCATATATTGAAGGATGGGATATTAGATTAGAAAAATTAAATAATCCAACTCCAGATATTACATTACCACAAAGAGAAGATGTGTCTGGCATAATTAATTCTAATAAAACAAATACTATTGGTTATAAATTCTCAAAATATAAACAAAGCTTGCCTGAGTTCAATTTTTATTATGATCTGCCAGAAGGAACACCTACATCATATTATCAAAATATTCCAATAACACAAGAAATGGAACATTCTTTTAAAGAATACCGAGATGCATTTAAAATAATAAAAAATGAGGCACAAGTAGCAGAAAAAAAAGGAGAGTATAATATAGCAATACCTGCTTACGAAAGAATGATTCAAGAAGGATGTGAAGATACGTTCCCATATGAAAGATTAATGATTCTATATAAAAAAATAGGTTGGAAAGATTATGAAGAAAGCGTTATAAAAAGAGGTATCTTATTTTTTTCCAACTTAAAGGAAAAACAAAGAAAGTATGTTATGGGATTGGCAAAAAAGTACAACATGGAATCAAAAGCGTTAGAGTACATAAATTCAGACAAAAAAATATTCTATTACATGGGGTTATTTGAATTATACAATCCTTATCCCATAATAGAAAAATGGAAAAAACGACTTAACAAGCATAACAACAGATAGTATTATAAAGATAAAAAACAAACAGAATCTGGAGATTATAGCCAATTTGAGGAATGGCAATGATTATATCACGAAACAATTAATTCAACAAGTAAAACGGACAAAATTGTCAACGTGTTACCAAATAAACACCCCGGCAGATTTACTACCGGGGTGTTGCTTTTCTAATAGTACAAGTCGTCAAACAAAACTATAAAGATAAAGCAATAAGTTCTCTGCCTAAACGATGAAGGGCCGTTTCTATTCTTTTCACTTGAGCCGGACGAGGTTTACTTACCCCATTTGCGTAATTCCATAATTGTTTCTTGTTAATCCCCGTGAGACGTTCCAAGGCAGCGTTTGTAAGTATACCTGAATAATAATTCAATAAACTTTGAGTGTCATATTTATACACGATTTCATACTCTCCCTTCAATATTTCCGGCCATTGTTCCTCTGGCATATTTTTTTTGATTAACCGAATCGCCTCCTCCACGTCTTTTCTCGCTTCCTCTACCGTGTTTCCGGCAGCGTAAATACCCTCACAATTCTCGGCAAACGCCCCAAAATGATCTTTACTTGCACAGATAATAATTTCTAATTTTTCCATAATTCAGCTTTACATATTTGGGGAGGGGATTATTTAATCCCCATTTCCCTTGCAATTTTTCTTCTTAACGGTTCCGGAATCTCTTTTGCCCCATGATAAGGAACAGGTTGAGATAGTTTCCCGTCTTTCTCGTAAAAATAGTGACTACCTTCCGCATGATTGAATTTCCAACCTGCCTTGATAATCTTCCTGTGAAATTCCGTGTACTTCATCTTCATGTTTTGTTTGACACTTCAAAAATAGGAAATATTTCTATTGTTTCCAAGTAAAATGGGAAATATTTCTATTATTTATTAATCAAAAGATGATCAATAACTTTTCTATTAGCTTCTTCTACTTTCTTTCTATCGAATTTTATATAAATATCCGTGACACTATTGGAAGAGTGACCTAAAGCTGCAGCTATCGTTTCTTTTGGAATATCAAGACTCGCCGCAATAGTTGCCCATGTATGGCGGGACCAGTATGAAGAGATTCCGGGAAATTTAGGTGTCACGTGTTTCTTGCCTCCTAATCCTTTACGCTCGACATCCCCGATTTTCTGAAGACCTATATTCATCCGGTGCAAGAAATCCTTGTAGTTCTTGTAATCATCTAAAACATTAAGCATGTATTTCCCCTGTCCCCTGTATTTCTCAATAATTTTCAACGCTTCCGGTTCCACCTTTATCTCGTACAAGCGATTCGTTTTCGCCCGGTGAAAAACAATTTTATCGCCTTTTAACGGGGGAAGATTAAACAAATCCACGGCATTAATGCCCATCAAGTAAAACATCAACATGAACATATCCCGGTATCGTTCTTGATACTCCTCCACGTCAAAATTCATCAACTCCCGCAACTCTTCAACAGACAACGACCTTTTAGCTGTTTCCTCTTTTTTTATCTTGTACTTCCTGAACGGGTAAATATTAGTGTACTCGTTATCTATAGCGTAATTAAAAACAGAACGTATGTTCCTAAGGTGAATTCCTATCGTGTTTATCTTGTTATCACGCTCAAGTAGCCAGTTCTCGAATCGGATTAACCATTCCTTGTTGATTGATTCAAAAGTCGCATATTGATCGAATTCCAGGATCTTGCTTTTCGTGTGAGTGTAAACAGCAATCGTCCCTTCCTTTGTCTTGGTATCAATGAACTCGTCCAAGCATTCAAGAAAACTAATACCTTCCAGTTTACCGGAAATCTTTTTCTCTATAATATCCTTCAACCTCTCGTTGGAAATCGAGTACGACTCCCCCCTTTCTTCCACGTCAAAAATAACTTTCTCAACCTTGTTCAAAATATCTCTTAATCGCACGTTCTTCGCCCTGTGATTTGGCTCGTTTGAAGTAAACTTATCGGAATCCCAATTATCAATAATAGAAGACAGGCCTGTTTTTACCAAAAAATATTTTCTATTTTTGCTAACGTAAATTTTCACGGGGAAAGACCCGTCTTTCTTTTGAGATCTTGTATCGAGGTAAATTTTTGCGCTTATCATATTTCTCACCAATTTTTTGCAAACTATTTGCAAACAAATGTACGAAAAAACGGGTAAAAACGGGTAAAAACGGGAGTATATTATATTCTAGGATACAAAAAAAGGAGTCATCTTTTATTATAACCCCTTGATTTTCAGTAGTCGGGGTGACAGGATTCGAACCTGCGACCCTCTGCTCCCAAAGCAAAATAAAACTCCATATACACAACTAACACACAACCACATACACTACCACTAAAAATGTTTTGCAAACATTTTGCACACATCATGCTCTTTTGCAAACAAATCATTTCAAAAAATAGTTTAATTCTTAAATTAACGTGGTTAATTCGTTGAAAATATTTGCTTAAAACATGATAATTATCTATATTTGTCATACAATCAGGCCTGTGAAGTTGCAGGCAACCTAGTGTTAAAGAACGGAATTACAAACAAGGACGAGGGCCTGATAGTAAACATGCTATTAGGCTTTCGTCCTTTTTTTATTGCCTAAAAATGAAAGAAAAAATTCTATCTGCCTTGAAAACTAAATACAAGAATTTAGGGTTCGGGGACAAAGCCTTCGATGGCGTGGCCGAATATCTATCCGGGAACGTTACCGAAGAATCTCAAATCGAAACTGCAATCGCAGGGGTCGAAATCTTATTAAAATCGTTTCAGGGCGACATTGACAAGGTTAGAACCGAGAAATCGGAACTACAAAAAAAATATGACGAACTGGAAAAATCTCAAGGGGGCACTCCTAAAAAAGAAGAAGAACCCGATCAAATGCCAGCATGGTTTAAAACTTACAAAGAAGAACAAGACAAAATAATAGAACGTCTTCAAGATGAAAATGTCAAGTTCAGACAAGAAAAAGATTTAGCCAATCGGCAATCATTTATTTCCGGAGAACTTAAAAGGTTGGGTATAGACGAAAGAGATTTGGAATTTTTGAGTATTCCCGATTCTTTAGACAACGATGGGATTTCCAAACATCTCACGAATTATAAACAACGTCAAATTGACAAGGGACTACCGGGAGTAAATCCATTCCCGCAATCCAAGGGAGAAATTTCCAAAGAAGAAGCGGATAGCATTGTTGAACACATGAGTTTTTAAAAAATGGGAACAGTAGTAGATTTAGTAAACGAAAAAGAAGAAATCGTCACAGATTTGGATAACATTGTTATCGTTAATCACTTTGACGGGGTTCGCGGAGGTGCTACTCTGGATGTTGCAGGTTTTCCACATCCAGTTATTAAAGCCGGGCATGTAATCATCAAGGATAGTTCTGGTGTTTACAAACCAATGCCTCTGAACGAGGGCGGTGATGCTTATGGTACACTACCAGAAGGAGCCTCGTATGCAGGATATTTAGTTGCATCAATTTCGGTCAAAAAACCGATAGCGGCAATCATGCTGAGAGGGACAATTAATCCCAAGGCGACACCATTTGCAATGGATACAATCCTTGAAGCAGTAAAGACAGCGTTACCACTAATTGATTATCAGGAGGACTAAAAAAATGGAAAAATCACTTTATTTTGAATACATCCAAAGGTATTTCCCAAAACTCGTTTTGAGTATCGTGGAAAAATTAAATGACAAAAACCAAACAGGATTGTCGTACCTATTCAAACAATTATTGACACCTGTTTACTCTGTAGACGGGAGATGGGAAGTCTTGTCTGGAATGTACACAAGAGTGGCGGCTGATGTTGTTGCGATGGATTCTCCCCTACCCTTAAAATCTAGAGATTCTTTGAGTAGAGCAAGTGGGAATCTCCCAAAATTAGGGATGGAATTATTCTTAAACGAGAAACAGATGTCGGACATTGACGCTATGATCGCTCAAGGTATGGACATCAACACCATTGTTCAAAAAATCTTTGAAGATGGTCCTCGTGTTATCGCGGGTGTTTATGAACGACTCGAAGGAATGTTCTTGCAGGGTTTATCCACTGGTATCGCTTTAGCTGACAATAATAACGTTGGCTCTGGAGTCCGAGTAAATTACGGGTACCTCGATGCAAACAAGTTTGGGGTTAAGGTAAAATGGAATGGCAACGTTGACACCGCCACGCCTATTGATGACATGAATAAAGTCGTGAATAAGGCGAGTGAAGATGGTAACGTGATTATCAAAGCTTACGCAGATAAGTACTGGATCGATGCTTTTGCCGCATCTAAGCAGGCTAGAGAACAATTTGCCTTTATTCAAGGCTTTGTAGGAACTTCCGTTCCCGTTCTAGGGAAAGACCAAGTAAATGCCGTTTTAAACAACAAATTTGGGTTTACTGTAGAAGAGGTTGATCGCACTATCAAGTACGAGAAAAACGGTGTTAAAACAAACGAGAAGCCATGGAAAAAAGGAACAATCGTTTTTGTCTGCGACAATAGAATTGGTAGTCTTGTATGGACCCGATTAGCCGAGATGAATCATCCTGTTGCAGGTGTTTCATATCAAACTGCAGATCAATACATACTTGTTTCTAAATACAGGGTAAACAGGCCGTCATTACGTGAATACACGACTTCTCAAGCACGTGTTGTTCCGGTAATCTATAACGTTGAGCGTATTTACACGCAAGACATCGAAACAGTACAGGCATGAAAGTTAAGATTCTAAAAGAGTTCAGGGATAAAGACAATTTTTCGAAGGTGTATAAAAAAGGCACCTTCGAGAATTTCGATGATCAAAGAGCGAATTATCTCGCCTCTTTAGGATTGGTTGAGAAGGAAGTACTGGATAAGACAAGGAAAAACGAAAAAAACAAGTAACATGACGTACAAGGAATACATATCAAACGAGTTATCTGACCTGTACATGTCTCCCGGCAAAATATCAAACTTGCTAGAAGGCATAAAACAAGCAGAAGGAATTAACCCGGACGATGAAGTTGACGTGAGCGTTGCCAAGAAAGCTTTGTACAATAGCTTTTCTTCCATCCTCCCGAAAGCAAACGTGTCGGAAGGAAAATTCTCTGTTAGCTGGTTAACGGATAATATCTTGACGTGGTATTCCTTGCTCGCTAACGAACTTGGATTGCCGAACGTTTTGGGAGATAACACGCTAAAGGACTATACTCCAACTTGGTAATGTATTATTACAATGACACGATAGAAATTTTAGAGGGATCGGGAGTTCCTAACCCCGGGGAAATACAATACAACCCCGAGACAGGATCTCCCGTCGTTTCTAACGAAATAGATAAAGCATCGTATATCAAGCTATCCCCTTGCAGGATTGAAACAGAAAGCGCGATAACCGCAAGTGGTACTTATATCCGATCTTATTCCGTATTTCTCCCTAAATCTATTGATCCTAACCATCTTCCGGGTAGAGGAGCACACGTGAGACTGAGCAAGGAAGACGGAACGATAAAAAATGTCATTGGGACTGTAGCGAATAGCTTGTCAACGATGTTTGATTATTTAATTGAAGTGGAATGAAAGACGGTTTAGCATACGATCATGACACGCTCAAGTCTTTATCCCAGCTTTTAGAAAGGAAAGTTAAAGATTTAGACAGGGCGATTCGGTTCAATTTCATCGAAGTTATAGGACCTAAAGTCGTAATCAACGCTAAAAAAAATGGCAGTTACAAGGATAGGACTAGCAACTTGAGGAGTTCTATTGGTTTTATACTTGTAAAAGACGGAAAAATAATTCGTAGGGGTGGATTTCAACAGGCTAGCGGGGGAAGCGAGAGTGGAGATAATGGAATTAAAGAGGGAGAAAAATACGCCACTGAACTAGCTAAAAACGCTAGTGATGGGTACACTCTCATCGTTGTAGCCGGGATGAATTACGCAAGACCAGTGGAGAGCAAGGGATTTAACGTTTTATCAAGATCAGGAAAATACTTGCAAAAAGAAGTCAATGATATGATCGAACGAGTACTAAAAAAAGCTGGATTCAAATGATAGATTACGACGTTGAATTATCGGTGTACAAGGTTTTAAATGGGAAAACTAATGGCGTCCCCGTGTTCAGGAAAGACACCCGTGACCCTGATTACATTGGTGATTATATCGAGATAATACCGCTTGACAATGATCATGAAAGTGTTATTGCTAACGGAGTGATTAATGTCAACGTTCACGTACCAGAACGAGACAAGGGAATCAAAAACGTTGACCGAATCGAAGAGATAAGTGATAACGTTTACCAATTATTTAGACAAGAAAAAGATGTCTTTAGCCAGTATTTCACCACGTTCGGTAAATTCACATTCTCCGTGATTGATCACGAGGATTTCAAGGATGACAATAAAACTTATTACAGAAATTTTAAAATTAAAGTAACCTATTTAAATCTATAAATTATGGCTGATACAGCAGATATTTCACATGGTATAGAAAGTATCACTTTCCAAACCGCGAACACGTCAGGAGAAACCGCCGGACAGTTCCCAGATTTCGCATCCGGTGTCACGACACGGGATTTCAAGTTAATCCAAATTGATTCCGTGACAGAAGACAAGGATGATGATACCGTTGAGGACATCATGGTAGAAGACATGGACGATCCATTGCTTCAATTAACCACAGAAAAAGGCCGCAAGACGTTCAACCTCGTATCATACGACCTTTCCCCTGAATCTTTAAAATACTGGCTTGGTGACAAGCTGAACGAAACCTCCGAGGACCCCAATAACGGTTATTACGTCAACAATCCATCCTTTGAACTGCCGTTACAGGCAATAAAAATCGTGGACAAAAAAGTTGCCGGGTATGCGCAAAGGCAATGGGAATATATGCCCGTCAAGGTTATCGCTAAAGTAACCGGTACGAGAGGAAAATCCGGCTTGCTCACACTGTCATTAAGCGGTACATTGTTAGGCAATAAAGACAAGAACGGTAATGTTATTGGTAATTATCGTCACAAGGTGATTTCCGAGTAATTTAACAACACGAACGATCAAAACGGGAGGTGCAAACTTCCCGTTTCAAATAAAATAAAGATGAGTAAAACCGTACAACAAAGAGTTTCAGAAGAAGCGAATGAATCCCCTACAGTGATTAAAATAGGGCAAAAGAATTTTAAAGTATTGCCTCTCACGTTCGGGCAATTACTGGATATTGACGCTCTAGTTTCACGGATGAATGACATCACGGAGGAAGATGCCAAATATGATTTACTTGGAGCGACTTTAAATCACATGCAAGACGTTCAACACATGCTAGATATGTCGTTAGTTATCATGTTCAGGAATCCACAAGACCGGGAGAAAAACAGGGAATATATCACGATGCATCTTGGAGAGAAAGAATTTACCTCTTTACAAGAGTTGTACGTTGATCGCTTGAATACCAGTTTTTTTTTGACCAATATAATTTTCCTAAAAAGAAATCTAAGGATAGCGACTCCAACAAAAGTGACTCCCCGTGGGCAATATGGTACGCTGCAATAGAGGGGTTACACATGGATGTTAGAACAGCGATGTCCGGCATAAGCTGGGTGAACCTGCAAATGTTGTTAGGATGCATTCCCTCTTACGATCATGATGAAGAAGACTATGGTAAGCACGGAAGAGGCAAGAGAAAGAGTAAAAAAAATAATATCATAACAGGAGAAAACATATTCGGATAATATCATGGCAGACGGGCAATTAAATATACAGGCAAAATTAGACATTAACGATTTGGTCAAAACGGCAGCAAGATACCGCCAAGAAGTGACACGCATGGGGGTTATCACGGATCAACAAGGTAATGTAATGAGTACAGCATGGACCCGTATGAAACAAGCCGCCACGGCATACTTGTCATTAGATATAGCTAGAAAAATAGCCGAAACAAGGGGACAATTCCAGTCTTTACAAGTAGCATTTGAAACCATGCTTAATAGTCAAGAAAAAGCACAAAAATTAATGTCGGAGGCTGTTGAGTTAGCAGCAAAAACCCCTTTCTCGTTAGAAGATGTTGCCACTGGTGCTAAACAGTTACTAACGTATGGATTTGCGGCTGAAGATATAACAGAAACATTACGAAGATTAGGAGATGTTGCATCAGCTTTAGGATTACCAATGGAACGATTAACTTACCTATATGGGACAACTGCCACTCAAGGTAGGTTGTATGCTAGAGATATGATACAATTTACCACTTCGGGAATTCCAGTTTTGCAAGAATTAGCCCAAATGTACGGCAAAACGACAGAAGAAATTAACAACATGGTAACTGCTGGGGAAGTTGGTTTCGAGGATATACGTAAAGTTTTCGAGCAAATGACTAACGAGGGAGGACAGTTCTACAATCTCATGGAAAAGACATCTACCACTATCTCGGGAAAAATTTCCAACTTGGCAGATGCGATTCAAGTCATGTTTAATAATATTGGTGAATCTAATGAAGGGATTATAAACGGAGCCATTGATGGTGCAAAATGGTTAGTTGAAAATTATCAATCAGTCATCAATATTTTAAAAGTTCTTGTAGCTACATACGGGACATACAAAGCGGCTCTAATTGCTGTTGCTGCAGCAGAAAGAGTTTCAGCAATTATCGTTGCAACAAAATCAATTCTAGAGAGGACAAAGATGCTTACGAGAGCAACACAAGCTCAAATATTGTTCAATAATGCGGTTAAAGCTAACCCTCTTGGCTTATTATTAAGTACTATTACCGGAGTGATTACAGCTTTCGCTACATTTTCAAAAAAAATAAAATCTTCAACAGATATTATCAATGATTTGGATAAAGCAACCAACGAATATATTGATGATTCTAAAAAAATATCTTCTATAATTTCTGAATACGAATCATTAAGTAACAAAACAAATCGAAACGCTACAGAAAACGAGAGATTAACTTCTGTGATGAAAAATCTAGCCAATATGATTCCCAACATAGAGGCAAGATTTAATGAATACGGACAGGTAATTAGCATTAATTCTGATAAAGTTAAAGAATTTACTGACGCACAAAAAGAAGCTTTGAAAATAAATTTATCAGCACAAATAAAAGAGGCAGAAGAAGCAGTAAAAGATCTTGATCGAAGAATGAAGGAGCAGCAAGATATTTTCCAAAGTGGTTATTATCTTACTCCTCAACAAACAAGTATTCCTGGAATGGCTGGAGCTATTGTTAGCGGAAACAAGAAAATCAAAGCGAGTCAAGAAATTATAAATAATGCGGCAGAAAAGTTTAACGAGTTATCCAACGAAAAATTAAGAATAAATCAAAAGATAATTAGTGCTCAAAAAGTTTTGAATGAACTCACAGAAGAAGAGAATGAAAATGTTGAAGAATCAATAAAAACATTTGAAGAACAACTAGAACAAGCTCAAAAGAATGTTTCATCATTGAAAGATAGGTTGTCCGATTTGAGAAGTGGTAAAGTTAAATCAAATGATTATAACAAGGACATAGAAGAAACATTATCCCAGTTAAAAGAGGCTGAAAAAGTTGTCGAGAACTTAACAGGGGTAACAGATGCAATGCGAAAACAACAAGAGAGAGAAAATCAAAAAAGGCTAGAAACTGTAAAAAAAATCAACGAAGAACTCCTTTCCCTGGAGGAACAAAACCAAAATTCCCGTATCGAACTCATGAAAGAAGGTACGGAAAAAGAGATCGCTCAAATCAATCTTGACTATCAGAGAAGAATTACCGAGATAAAAAAACTAGCCGATAAATGGGCTAAAGAACAAGGGGGGAAATTAACGACCGAACAAACGATACAAGTATCCATTGCTTACTCGCAAGCTAAAAAAACTAAGGATAGTGACACGTCAGAGGTTTACAAGAACTACGTGGAAGGTGAATTAAAAGCGATGAGCGATTACTTGAAAGAATACGGGGATTTTCAAGAGAAAAAACTTGCAATCACTAACGAGTACAACCAAAAGATTGCGAAAGCAACAACCGAAGGGGAAAAATTGTCTTTACGTAAAGCTTTGGAAAATGCTATCAAAGAATTAAATTTTAACAATTTCAAGGCATCCATAAATTTCGCTGATATTTTCGGGAATTTAGATGCTCTAACTACCTCTACCCTAACCTCACTTCGGGATAAATTAAAGGAATATATCAACGAAGCGGCAAAAGACTTGCGCCCGGAAGATTTAAAGGAGTTGCAAGACGCTTTTAGCAATATAAATCTAAAAATTGCGGATAGACAACCTTTTAAAGAACTCAAGAATGGACTAAACGAGTATCGAGAGGCACAAGAAACCGTGAATTTAGCGCAACAAGATTTAGACAAGGTTATGTCTGGAGGTGAGGTTATCGTTGGATTGTATTCCGATGAAACGGGTAAATTAGTAAAAAAACTTCTTACCCAAGAACAAGCAGAAAAGAACCTTGCCAAAGCACAATCAGATAGGCAAAAAACGTTAGCGACATTGAATCAATCCTTGAATAGTATCGGGGATGACGGTAAAATAGCCGTTGAAAGCGTTAACTCCTTGACTGGAATGCTTTCTGATTTAGGTGTAAGCGTGTCTGAAGACGTGTCAAAATCAGTCGAGGGGATAGGTCAAGTTTTCGATGGGCTAGCGAACATTGATCTGACAAAACCCGGAAGTATTATTACCAGTTCAATGAAGATTATAGGTGGACTTGGCAAAACAATTAGCGGATTATTTGGAGGAAAGAACAAAGCAGAAAGAGATGCGGAGCGATTATCCAAGGTCACGAACAAAATAGCGGAAACGAACGAGATTATAAATAACCTCATTGAAAAACGTATTGATCTAATCAAAGCTGCAACTACCGCTGAAAGAAACGGGTTAAAACTAACAACAGAAGAAGCTATAAAAGCTCAGCAAGATTTAATCCAAGTACAATATAGCAAGCTATGGAAGAATGAAATTCTAGGGAAAAAAGGAAAAAATAACGACCTTGACGTTAGAGATCTTGGGTTGGCAACGGTAGAACAATTAAAAGATTTTTTAAGCGGAGGACAAATAGCATTTAAAGATGGATTCACCACTTTAATTGAGCTAGAGAAACAGGGATACAGTTTAACTGATGCGGACAAGTGGAAAAGTATCGTCGATGAGTGGGATAAATTAAACGAGCAAGCGGATCAATTAAAAGAAACCGTTAGCGAGATTAATACCGGGATTAATTTTGATGAAGCTCGAGACGGTTTAGATGATTTCCTTTTAAGTGCAGACACGACATTTAAAGACATTTCTGATAACTTCGAGGACTACATGAGACAATCTATATTAAACGTTGTCAAATCAGATTACCTAAATAAAGAAATGAAAGAATGGTACGATCAGTTTGACAAGATGTCTAAAGATGGTGCGTTATCAGCGTCTGATGTTGAAACTCTTCGGGAGAAATACGAAACCATTTATAATGAAGCTCAAAATAGAATTGATGAACTATTAAACGCCGCCGGGGTGAACTTGGAAGGAGCAGTTCCTAATAGTCAAGCGGGGGCGATTTCAGAGACCATAACAGAAGAAACAGCATCTGTTATGATGGGTATATGGCGGGGACAGTATGACGTGACGAAGAATATTCACACGGAACTAATCTCGTTACGCTCGGATTATAAAGCTGCTATTTCAAAATCTAACGACATTCTTGACATGATAGCTTCAAATACTGGAAGAACTGCCGACAACACGGATGGCATCGGAACAACCCTCAAGAGCATAGACAACAGACTAAAAACACTAGAAACTAACTCGAACAAGAAATACACGAAGTAGCATGAGCACATTGGGGAAGATGAAGGATAACAACGAGATTAAATTAACCAACAAACAGGAGCGTTTCTGTTACGAATATTGTATTGACTTCAACGCAACCCAAGCAGCTATTAGAGCTGGATATAATCCAACTGCCGCTTACGCAACTGGATATGAAAACCTCAAAAAACCTCAAATTAAAAAGCGAATTGAAGAAATGCAAGCTAATCTCGCTAGAACATCGGGTATTTCAGCATTGCGTGTACTGAAAGAACACGAGAAACTTGCTTTCTCTAATGCCGCTAGATTCAGGAGCGGGTGGATAACCTTGAAAGAATTTGAATCTTTATCTGACGATGATAAGGCTTGTATACAAGAAGTGTCAACAAAAACAATCAAAAGAACAATTGGTGACGAGCCAGTAGAAGAAGAATTCGTCAAAATAAAGTTATATGACAAGCAGAAAAGCTTGGATAGCATTAGCAAGATGTTAGGTTTTGACGCACCTGTAAAGCAAGAGATCACTGGGAAAGATGGGAAGAATATTTTCGAGAGTATCGACCTAAGTAAACTATCTCAAGAAGAATTAACCCTATACTATAATCTTTTAAAAAAGGCTAATGGCTGAAAAGATAACATATCATCCAATACTATCTGCAGAGATAGAAATGTTCAAGCGTGGAATGTTCGATTTCGTCACGGTTTGTGACGGGCTAAAACATTTAAAGCAAGAACAAGCCCTGCAAGTGCTAACAGGAGGTGCTATAGTCGAACTCCTTTATGGTGGTGCTGCCGGTGGAGCAAAATCATGGACGGGATGTACTTGGCTTGCATTCTCATGTTTGGCTTATCCCGGTACGAAATGGTTCATCGGACGTAAAGAATTGAAGAGTTTACGAGAGACAACATTGATTACTTTTTACAAAGTCTGTTCAATGTACAATATAAAAAGAGGTATTGATTTCACCTATAACGGGCAAGATCATTTTATCGAGTTCAAGAACGGCTCAAGGATTGATCTGTTAGATCTTAGATATTTACCTTCAGACCCTATGTACGAAAGATACGGATCGTCTGAGTACACGGGGGGATGGATAGAAGAAGGAGGAGAAATTGATTTCGGTGCCTACGATACTCTTAAAACACGTGTTGGTCGACACTTGAATTCTCAATATGGACTTCTACGCAAAATATTCATCTCTTGTAACCCGAAAAAGAACTGGATGTATGCCACTTTCTACAAGCCTGCAAAAAACAACTCTCTCCCCTCCTACATGAGTTACTTGTCATGCTTGGTTGATGATAATCCGTTCATGGATAAAGGTTACGTGGAAGCCCTTGAATCGACTAAAGATAAAGTTAAGTACGAGAGATTGAGAAAAGGGAACTGGGATTACGATGATAACCCGAACATGCTTTGTTCTTATGACGCTATAACGGAAATATTCAATAACATTGTAGCGAGGAAAAACGGGAAAAGATACTTGACAGCGGATATAGCTAGGTATGGATCGGATAAGGCTGTTATACTTGTTTGGGATGGCTATGTAATCATTGATTACATGGTATTTGATATTAGTAGTACAACGCAAATTCAGTCAGCTATTTTACACCTAAGACAGAAACATCAAATTCCATCATATAGATGTATTGCTGACGAAGATGGCGTTGGCGGCGGTGTAGTTGATTCTTGTCGTATACTCGGTTTCCATAATGGCGGGAAACCTTTTGATGGGGAGAATTACCAGAATCTACAATCTCAATGCATGTACAAGTTGGCGGAACACGTCAATGGTAATGACGTGGGTTTTGAGGCTGAAATAAGCGAAGATGATAAAGAATGCATAATCATTGAGCTTGAACAAATGCAATCATGGGATGTTGATTCTGACGGGAAATTGAAAATTAAACCTAAAGAAGAAATAAAAAAAGATATTGGACGCTCCCCGGACTGGAGAGATGCTATAATGATGAGAGCGTATTTTGATTATAAAGACATCACTCCGCTACCTAATAATGCAGATGAATACTTTGATTTGTTGTAAATTGTAGATATTTTTGTGAAACAAGCTTGTAATGTTGCAAGCTACTAAAATGAACGGCAGGCATGATAATAATAGACTTTTTCAATTCTTCAGTAAATTGGTTCCTTAATACTTTTGGTGCAAAAAGAGATCTGTTAGAACTTATCAAGGATAAGGATATAAACAAGGCCATACAATCGTTTCAATGTAGGGATACGGATGTTGAGAATGCTATTTCTGAATACGATCCAGAATCTCACAAGGTAAATCGAAGACCAAACAAAAAAAGAATCGGTAAGCCGGACAAAATAACGGCTAAACTTGCTATCCCTTATCAACGACACATAAACGAGGTTGAATTGACGTTTCTATATGGAACGATGCCAACTTGGACCCAAACATCAACAGGTACAGACAAGGCATTTGAGGCTTTTAATGATTTTTTGAAAAATACAAGATGGGGAACGACACAACGAGAATTCAAAAGGATTGCTGGCAGCGAGACAGAATCCGCAAAATTGTATTACGTGTACAGGGATACAGAGACCCAAGAAACAAAGGTCGGGATAAAAGTTCTTGCAAAAACAAAAGGAGACGAGATTAGGCCTCTATTTGATCAATACGGGAACATGCTTTCATTCGGTCACGGGTATTATCTAAAAGAAGGTAATAACATCGTACGACATTTTGATATTTACTATCCCGATTATGTGTTCAGATGCACGCAAAAGAATATCGGTTGGGATGTTATAACCGAGAAAAATGATATTGGCAAAATTCCAGTTATATACGTGCAACAACCGAAATCTTGGTATGGAGTTCAAGCATTAATAGACAGGCTTGAAGAGTTACGATCACGAGTCTCTGATGTTAATGACTATGTAGCAGATCCAATCTTGAAAATGTCAACGGACATTTTGATCGCACAGAAAGAAGCGAAAATGAGCAACACCGTTAAAAGTGGACTCCCCGATCCAGACACAAGTGGAGGTGGTAAGACGGTTGGACTACCGACCAAAGATAGTATCATGGAGTATCTCACGGTAGACACAGCCGTTGATCTAAAGAAAAATGAAATAGAAGATTTGGATAAGGTGATCAAGGTGATGACAATGACACCAGATCTCACGTTCGAAGCTTTAATATCTGCAGGGGCTCCAACGGGGAGAGCATTAAGGAGAGCAATGGCATTAGGCTACATGAAACGAGCCAAAAACATTGAAATATATTCAATAGCACAAGATCGAGAAGCGAACTTGATTAAAGCTATCATCGGCAATATTCTTAATATTTCTCTAAAATCAGAAATGGAAAAATTGATTGTTCACTCTGAATTTGGAGAACCATTCCAAGATGATGTCAGCGAAAAAATAAGTGATATTATTAAATTAAGGGATGCAGGCCTTTTAAGCCAAGAAACAGCGATGTCGTTGATTGATTATATAAAAGATGTTCAATCTGAAATGGAAAAAGTAAAGGTCGAGTTAGCAGAAAAACAACAGGCCTTATCTGAACAGATGGGTGCGGGATCTTTATTTGGGCAATTCAGAAATAATAACAATGACGAATGAACTTGGATAAATTAACTCTCGATGAATTAAAAAACTTGCTTGACAAACTTCAAGTAGAAACATCAACCCGAATTGATAACGCATTTAGCAAACTCGTGAAGGATATTTCTAGCATGGGGCTTATCAAATCTTACCTATCCGCCGGGGAACAAAAACTTTTGAACGAGATGAAACGGCTATCTGATGCGATAAGCAATCACGTTGATAGTCTTATTGATGATATATACATGATAAATACTACATCATCTAATATTTCGTGGAAAATCGGAGAAAAAATTGCAGAGAAAGAAATACAAGCAGGCATTCCTAGTGATTTGTTCGAAAAATTACGTGCCAAAGGATTGTTTGAACATAGGGCAAAATCCCTTAATAGCTTTACCATGAGCAAAAAAGATTTTAGAATATCATCACGTGTATGGAAAGAGGGAATAAAAGGACAGATAGAGGATTCATTACAGTTTGCCATTATAGATGGGAAAAGTGCGAGTGAGTTATCACGTGATATTCGCAAGTATCTGCAAGAGCCAGATCGGCTTTATAGAAGAGTTCGGGATGCAGAAACAGGAGAATTAAAATTAAGCAAGGCTGCAAAAGAGTATCATCCGGGGCAGGGAGTTTACAGATCAAGCTATAAAAACGCCATGAGATTATGCAGGAACGAGATAAATAAGTCATATAGACGAGCAGAATGGGAAAGTTACCAAGATAATCCTGCCATTGTTGGATTTAGGATTAGATTATCAAATAATCACACGCTAAACGGGAAACCTTTTGTTGATATATGCGACTACGCACAAGGTGTATATCCTAAAAACTTCAAGTGGCATGGTTGGCATGTTCAATGTCGTTGTGTAATGGAACCTGTATTTGCGTCAAGGATAGATTTAGAAAAGATGGAAGATGCTATTCTATCTGGAGGTAATGCAGAAGATATTCAAGCGAAACAAATATCCACCATTCCAAAGAAATTCATTGACTGGTCTCAAAATCACAAGAAACAAATATCCGGTTGGGAGTCAAAGCCGGATTATATCCTTGATAACAAAACTTACGCAGAGAAATATTTCATTTACAAGAACGTATTCAACAAGGATTCATGATTCTATATCGAATAAAAAGTTGATATTATTCTTTTGAAAGAAACTATAATTGTATATCTTTGTTGAAGCATGTAATGTTACATGCCACCTAAATATCTACGGACGGAATGGCTGAATATTATCTAAATAATAAACCTCTTTCTGACTTTGGAATTGTACCATCTCGTAGCAACAGGCATATAGCCTTATCGGGATGCTTTGACCTTCCTAAAAGAATTGGAGACACTTATTTTGACTGGCCTCGTGAAAACGGTGTAGATCCTTATGTAGACGAAAGCGATATTCAATTTGATTCAAGAAGCATTAGATTCACCGGGTATATTATCGGGAATCTTGAATTAAATGTTCGGTCTTTACAAAATTACGTTTTAGCACTACCTGAATTATCCATGCTATCCTGTAAATGGGGGTCATGGAATGTTAAAGTCAACAAGAGCATAGACATCACCCCTATTGACAAAAATAATGCAAGAATAAGCATTTCATTCGTTGAACCTAATCCAGATTTATCCGGAACATTGCCACCTATATCAATGATCAAGGATATTGATGAGTATTCTTGGAAATCTTTCGGTTTATACATTGAAAAAATTAATGGGAGTTTTAATATCAAACCTCTCAAATCCCTTGACGTGACTCAAAACCCGGATAGAACAATTCGATCAACAGGAGGAGAAGACAAGGGCAAGGTTACTATTTCGGCTCACGTTGTGGCAACTTCTTTTGAAGATTTCAAATCAAGAATAAAATCTCTCTACAGATTATTCGGAAGTGCTGGACTAAGAACAATAAATTATCGAGGCAGATCTATTTATTGTTTTGCTATTAATGGATTTACCATCACGAATGTTATCATGAAAGATATTATCGTGGCAAAATTCACGTGCGAGCTAATTGAAACAAGCAAAATTATCCATGCAAATGAAGACATATAGCATATACAGGCTAGGCATAAAGAAGCACGATTTCGTAATAGAAGATGATGACATAAGACGTTCGATGTCTCACGATAATAACGTGTCATTTAATGTTGAATCAAAGGATAGTCTTGACATCAAAATAGGGGATTACATCATAGAAGACGGTAGCCATTACACTATTTATGACCCTATTGACGTGGAAGAAAGTAATGGAGTCTTCTCCTACCCTCTTGTCTTTCGTTCTCCTGACTATAAGTTGAAATTTTCCATTGTGAAAGACGAGGGAGCGACCACATTCCCTTATCACGGGGGAATAAAAGAATTTGTTGATCTTGTAATATTATCCTTGAACGAGGATCAACAAGAATACACTGCGGGGGATATTGACGAGGGTAATATTATCGATCTCGAATTTGACAATAGCTCTTGTTTCCAAGCTCTCGATGATATATGCGAGGCTGCAAACATGGAATGGAACCTTATAGGCACTAGTATTAACGTGAAATACCGTATCGGGAAAGACGTGGATATTGTGTTCGAATACGGCAAAGAGAAAGGTGGATATTCGGTTAGACTTGATAAAGTACAAAATACATCAATCGTAACCCGGTTAATTGGGAAAGGTGGAACGATTAACCTTCCTAAAGATTATGTGTCTCCCGACAAGCCAAAGCGGTTGAATTTAGGGAATGAGATACTAGAAAAGAATATTGACAAATACGGCAAAATCACGGGTGTTTATACGAACGATAATATATATCCACGGCTAATAAATAAAACCGTTTTAGAAGTAACAATTCCAGAAGATATAGAAAAAGCAACTTCATGGAAGTTAAAACTTGATCTCCCGTTTGATCTATCACAACAATACGCAGATGATAAAACTCCATTAATAAAATTTCAAACAGGAGATTTAATAGGTAATGAGTTTGAGATTGTTGATAATAGCTGGAATAATACCGACAAAACACTACAAATCATCGTACAAGAAGATGAAAGTGATGGATATAAACTACCTAATGAAACTAGGCAACCTAGAGTTGGGGACGTATTCGTTCTATTAAACATATATATGCCTCAATCGTATGTTGACGAAGCTACAGACGAATTGAGAACTGCAACACAAGAAGAACTAAACAAAAAGAGCGAACCTCAATATGCTCCTACCGTGAAGGTCAGTAAAAGATTCCTCACCAAAAAGGGATATTCTTTAGATATTGGAGACAGCATAACAGTAAAAATAGGTGAGCATAGTATAAATACACGCATATTAGCGATAAATCAATCTTCAAGTAGCGATGAAATAAACTACGAGCTTGGCGATGAGATACTGTATTCTTACGAGGATAACGTGAATAATCAAATCGAGCAAATACAAGTCACTCTAAAGCAACTTATAAGCCTAGAAGACGTGCGGAGATTATTCAACGTTCTCATCAATCAATGGAGACCGTTATGGATGGATCAAAAACTCCACTCCTACGACGACGTTAGGTTCAAGAGCGTAACCCAAACCGAGGATAACTGGCATATCACCGACAAGGGAGATGCAAAGCTTCGTGACATCATAGGCAAGGTAATCACGATAACTGATCGTTTGATGACGGACAACTTCGTCGCCGGGATGACCGGGGTGGGTGTTGGAGTGGTGAACAAGGCAGAGGTCCACATGGATAAGGGGGTTATACGGAAGTATCTTGAGGTGCTGGCGTTGGTGGTGGCGCAGATATTTTACCGTGGAGGTAGACAGGTGTTATCCCCAGCCGGGATGAAAATAAACAAGGTGGAAGAGTTCGATGAATACTGGCGTTGTTACATGGAGACGGAGGACGGTCAAGTAAACCAGTTCACCGTCGGCGCGCAAGCGAGATGTAACCGGTACGGTTCACAACAGAGGTACTGGTGGCGTTTGGTAGATAGTATCGGGGTTGATTACATCGACGTTTCAAAGACTGACATGGACGCTGGTTCGATGGCTCCCGCCGTCGGTGACGAGGTTGTTCAATTCGGTCACCGTACGGACCCGTACTTGCAATGGGTTGTAATGGATTCTTCTTTCTCTGACGATGCCGGTAGAACGATATACGCCGGGGTGAATAGTTACGACTTGTCCGGGAAATGGGTGTTACGAGAAGGGGTAAGCCCAACCGACCCGTCACGTATCGGTTTATTCACGAGGCACGGGGAGTTTAGCGACGTGATTGACGGGATAAACGAAGATATAGAGGATAACAAACAATCTATACAGGAGACAAAGGATACCGCTGATGCCATTCAATCTGTCGTGGATAACTTGACGGGTATTATTATCCCAGATATGCAAAACCAGCTTGATGGAGCTATACAAAGCTGGGACGGGGAAGTCGAACCGACGTTAAACAATTACCCGGCGAACGAGTGGACCACGGACACCGAGAGATCCAAGCACGTGGGAGATACTTATATCTATTACACCACGGACTCGGAAGGCAACACGGTCTCTAGCAGGTATAATTTCCGTTTTGTTGATGGCGTTTACAAGTGGGAGCTAATAGCAGACAGCGTGTCGGCAGAGCTGGAGGTTAAACTACGGGAGTTAACTGGAACCGTGGGGAAGAAAAATTCCATTACCTACAGTAATAACGTCCCCACTCCTGCCTACAATATTGATGACCTGTGGATTAAAGAAGACAGCTCCATGTACATCTGTCGTGCGCAGAAAATGGAAGGAATGCAAGGATCGGCGGCAGACTGGGAGTTGTTCAACGATACCATGCTGAGGCTCGTTCAAATCGCCTCGGATAACGTCATTTCCGTGGAAGAGAAACCATCTTTACGTGACACGTGGTCACAGATTCAAAAAGAGTTCACGAAGTATCAAGCTGATGCCACGACTTACGGGGTTTCCATCACCAATTTGCAAAACGCCTACAACGCATTAGGATCATTCCTAACCGACACGGTTAAACTAGCGCAAGACGTGGATACTTCCTTGACGGTATCTCAAAAGGCAGACTATAATCAAAAATTCGCCAACTACTACTCCGAGCGTACCGCCTTCGCCAACGTCATAGCGCAAAAGGTGGCGGACGAATCGGTCGGCAACCTCCAGCTCGGCACGTTGAACCTTTTGAAGGGGAGTAACGTGGAGCTGGGGGCACAGGCGTATTTGTTAGGGAATTATTACTATGACAAGAAACCGGAGGTTGGGAAAGAATACACGATCGTGATGTGTTACACGTTAGGAAGTAACAACACTAATATTGCAGTTTATCAAGATTCTTACATGCAGGTTGCCGCTCGATTCGAGACCAAGGGCGACAAAATAATTGAAAGTAAATCATTTATTTTCAATCCTGTTAGAGATAGTGAAGACATGGGTTTTTACCAACTTCCTGACGGCACCTACGGCAGTAAGGTTCACTGGGCTGTTCTGGTGGAAGGCAACAAGGGCCCGTCATCGTGGGTTCCCTCCCTTTCCGAGCAGGGGGAGCAAGCGGCGAGTGACGCCGTTGACAACCTTCAAATCGGCTCTGTCAACCTTGTCAGCAAGAAGATGATGCTCGCTTGGAACGAGAAGAATAAAGATATTGCGGTGTGGGGACAGGATTCGGACGGGATTTACTTGAGTATTAACCCAAGGCTTCTTTACGATAATATAGGGGGAAGTGCCTCTTATAATGATATTTTTGAAAACAAGATAAAGTACAAGTCAAACACGCAATATGTTTTTTCTATCGAATGGAAAGCCTTTGTCGTTCAAACTACCACATATGATGGATTAAGTTTAACGGTTCATTACACGGATGGAACTAAAGAATCACTTTTCAACACAACGAGAACTCAATCTACCAACACTCGCACGGATTTCATCACGCAAAAAGGGAAAACAATACAAAAAATAAGCTGTACTTATGGAACATCGTATGTTAGGACTCTTGTCTACTGCCTCGCCCTCTACGAGGGTAACAAGGTCTTGTCCGAACCTCCTGTTGCGACTGAAGACCTAACCGGGCAGAGTAACGTGAACCTCGTGGACGGGGGGAAAGAGGTGACGGTTGAAAGTAAACATTACTCGACGTTAAAAGTACCAGTGATAAAGCCTAACACCGTGTACACGGTTCGGTTTACCAACGTGGAGGTAATATCTGGAGATACCCCTTCCGGGTACGAGTTCAGGTTATACGACACGGGGTTATCCGCCAATTACAGCACGGTAAAAATAAAAGCTGGAGATAATCACGGGATATTAATTACCTCTAATAACTTTACCGTTTCAATAGAGGGAAGATTATTATTTTACCCGGGCATACAATCAGAAGGGATAGAACGGAGTGTTAAATACACCGAAATCATGCTCGTCGAGGGCTTCACCCCTCCTTCTTCTTACTCTCCATCGTCGGGGGACGTGCAAAAAGAGATTGATGACGTGAGCGATGCCGTTTCTAATCTGGATACCACGATTAACACCACGTTCAAGGACGGTATTATCAGCGAGGCAGAGGCGAAAGCGATAGCGTCAAACATAAACATTTTGAACGCAGAAAAGGCAGATATTGACGCTTATTACAACAAATTACACGCTAACGCCTATCTAACCGGGACGGCTAAAACGAACCTTGCAAGTGCCAAGACGGCATACAACACCGCTCACGCTAACTTGATCAACTCGATCAACAAGGCTATCGCTGACGGGAAGACAACGGCAACGGAGAAAGCTGACGTGGACGCTAAATTCACAGCTTACAATAACGCTTTATCCGCTTATCAAACGAGGGTCGGGGAAGCTGACAAGGCTATACAGGACACGATAAAGAAAGTGGCGGATAACGCTCAAGCATCGGCCAATACTGCCCAGTCAGCCGCCAATGCCGCACAATCAACGGCGAATCAAGCGCAAGCTGACGCTAAAACTGCGAACGACAAGCTTAAAACTTGGGCGAGCGATAACTACATCTCCCCGCAGGAGAAAACTGGACTGAAACAACAGAAAAGCGATATACAAGCGGAGTACAAGGACATCGAAGCGAACGCCAACAGGTATGTAATCTCGTTAGCGTCCTACATGGCGGCATACAACGCAGCCATATCCGCTTTAAACAAGTACACCGCAACGTCACCGGAGAACATATCGGTTAGTTCTGATTACAACAACATAGCGGCCTACTACACCGCCCGCCAAACCATCCTTAACTCGATAGCCGCAGCGGCGAAAGCGCAAGCTGACAAGGCGACCGGGTCGATCGGCATGGACGGGGGGAAGATGTTGTACAAGGACCCGGAGTTCAAGAAGGGATATAACGGGGTATCCGTTTACCATGCACAGAATAACGGTGGAAAGGTTATGCTTACTAGGATTATGAAGTCCACCGGAAATACAAGTAACGGTGATTACACATCCTCCGAGGCGGCACATATAAAAGAGGAAGCGGCAGGTTCACCCCACAACGGTTCGGACTGGTGCCTGTACATTAGAGCGTACGGGGGAACAACTACTAGTCACCTTGGAGGCTTTGGTTTCGGTAACCAATCCCGTGCCAACGCCGTGTTCATCGTGAAAGTGAGTGCCAAGATACCCGTGGGGTACACTTTAAAAAACGCTCATAACGCCCACGGGGATAATTACAAGCAGGAATTTTTAACCTCGATGGCGGGAACGGGGAAATACGAGACTTACATTTTCAAGGAAACGTGCGGTTCAACCGGAACTTTTGGCACGATAAACTGGCTTCACCTTTCCGGCCCGGTGAAGCCGGAAAGCGATCCCTTGGAATGGTTCGTTGACTACGTCACGGTTTTCGACATGACCGCCGACGGGTACGGGGACATCGAGTCTGTGACGAAAGACGATTTCGCCTCTCAGCTTGGGTTTGCTGACTTTGATGCTCTAGTAGCAAACGCTATAACGAAAGGACCGTTGATCAAGGCGGGGTATATTAATGCAGACTTGATCGAGACGGACAAGCTAGTAGTGAATGATGCTTTCGTGAATAAAATAGTATCGAATCAAGCGTTTATTAGCAAGCTTGATGGGTACGAGTTTAATTTTGAAAAAGGAACTGCCGGCGGTTTTAAAATGGAATCCACCCTATTGTACTCCGGGGCGAAATTCGGCACTGGTGGTGCTGGAATAGCCATGCAGTCCATGACGAACAATTACGGGTTCAACGTGTACAAGGATAATAATAATTACGTGGAGATGTTCCAACGTTCTAGCGAGTGGGGATTGAAGGGAGTGGTTAATGGTAGTCCTGTATTTCAATTTGGATCAACAAATAAAATTGGGCCTTTCGATTATGACAAAAGCGACTTGATTAGCAATATTGGTGACAACAAAATGACACTTAACGCTCAATACATCAAATTCGAGTACATGAGAGGAACCACTAATTCGCATTACGTTTATCTTGGTACACCGGGAAATGCCGGTTATGGTTCAAACACGTTACTCGTGGTGGAAGGTGGGGATATATATCATCAAGGTCACATTTATAGTGAAAATAGAGTAGGAAGATTTTACTCTAGTGATATTCACTTGCGTGGTGAAATGAAAATGTATGACAGGGCAACCATCACGGATTATGATGGTAACGTTTTAATCAAGAACGGGAAATTTTGCGCCCCAGTCAAGTCGATCTCATTTTACGGAACTTCAATGTCTTTCACCCCATCGGCTGTAATATACGGTATAAATTTGATTGGATCTGCTGGTGTTAACGTGAAAATAGCAGCCGGGTATCAAGGACAAATATTGATCCTGATGAATTACTCCGGGAAAAGTTTTAATATAGTAAAAAACAATAACGATCTCATAACGAGAGTGGGAGCTGAAAAATCAGCGGTATTATATTTTAGTGGATCTGATTGGACAGGTCTCATGGTTGGTGATTTTTATAATACTTAAAAAAATACGCATGGAAAACAAGACGATCAAAATCAATTTCGAGAAACTGAAACTCACGAGCCTGTCCGGCGAGGTGAAAGAGATGGATACAAGAGAGGCCGTTGGTGAGCTAATCTATTCCGGGGCGAACGGTATCGGTTACAAGTTGCTGGCGGAAAAGATTTACAAGTCAAAGGGCGAGGTAGAGCTAGACGAGAACGAGGGGAAATTACTTGTCCATTTGCTTGACAGCGATTTTTTCACGAACAAGCTAACGGACGCAATACGTGATTGCATGAAATAAAAAAGGGGCGTTCCGTCTCGGAACAGACCCCGCTTATGCAAGAGGCTACCTTGTAACCCCGTGACAAAGGTATAACTTAAATTTAAATATCATGAATAAGAAGCAAATTTTTTGGTTGATCGTTACTCTAGCGGCGGTGGCGTTGATCGTTTTCGTGAAGGTAGTCCCGGCTTGGGTGTCGTTGACGAGTGTTATTTCCTTCGGTTGCGGCGTGGTGCTGGGATACTGGGGCAAGATGTTTCGTGAGAAGTATATCAAGGGATAGCGATGGAAGAATTAAAAGAGATAGTTGACCTGATCAGCAAGATCGTTACGATAATAATCGTGCCGTTGCTCGGGATATTCTTGTTCTACAGTTCCAAGAAACGAAAAGAGACGGCGGCGGCGGTCAAGGCAGAGGCGGACAATACAAGTCAATACGCTGCGGAATGGAAGGAGTTGTACGATAAGAAGGAAGCGAAGGTAATAGAGCTAGAGGGGACGGTAAGCCGGCTTTACTCGGAGAAGAACGAGGATCGTTTAAGGATACGGGAAAGCATGGAAGAGATAACACGTTTAAAGATGGAAAACCAGAGATTAGATTTCTTGAAATGTAACATAGCGTTGAAGTGTTTTAAAAGGGTTCCACCTAACGAATTTATAGAGAAGGAGGATAATGATGAATAACGAGCGATTGAGCAATAATTTCACGCTAGACGAGTTCACCAGAAGTGATACCGCTAGCAGGCTGGGAATAATTAACGAGCCGGGAGATAAAGAACTGGCGGCGTTACGTGTACTGGTTAGCCGGACGATACAGCCCTTACGGGACGCTCTTGGCGTGGCTATTCACGTCAATTCGGGATACAGGTGTCCGGAGCTAAACAAGGCGGTGGGCGGTGTACCCACGTCGCAACACCAGAAAGGCGAGGCGGCAGATTTAAGTATAGACGGTAAGGCGAATGACATTCTAGAGGCGTTAGAGAATAACAATATCCCCTTCGACCAAGCAATACTTTACCGGAGGCAGAATTTCCTTCACGTGTCGTTAAAGCTTGACGGGGTGCAAAGAAGTAACGTTATAATAAAGATGTGACATGAGAATAAGGGTAGGCAAAAACATATTTTTCAAGTTAACGGTGAATCGACTAAACGACGAGCCGGAAGATTTCACGGACGCTAGAAACGTGAGGTTGACGATAAACCGGAAGTACAGCAGTTATCAAGTATCTCCCCCTCTAACGATACACGACAACATTATCGAGTTCGAGTTCGTTGGCGGAGGTAACGCAACGTCAGGACAGTACGAGATACACCTGTATTACGAGAAGCTGAACGAGGCCAGCGTGACCGGTATTGACAAGTTCTACCTTGACTTCTGTAACGCTTTCATTCTCGTTGACTTGACTTGCAAGGAAGACACCGGTTTCGAGAGCGAATCACCGTCCATCAACTTGAAAGGGATTATCGAGCGTAACAGGGACGGAAAAGACGGGGTTACACCGAGGATAGACCCGGAGACGAAACGATGGATGATCGGTATAGAGGATACCGGTATCGTGGCAGAGGGCAAGGACGGCTTAACCCCGTCTATCGGCGAGAACGGCAACTGGTGGATCGGGGACGTTGACACTGGCAAGCCTTCCCGTGGCAAGGCTTTCGAGTATTCCGATTTCACGGAAGAACAGATTCACGAGTTACAGGAGCCGGCTAGGGACATGCTAGAGGTCTTGGATACACTTGATAAAGCGGTGACTGCAAACGAGCAACAGCGAATCACGAACGAGGTTACACGAGGTTCTAACGAGGATGCCCGGGAAGAAGCGGAGAACCTAAGACGAGAGACAGAAAATACCCGTGCCAGCAACGAGGAAGCTAGAGAAACGGCAGAGACTGGCAGGGCGAGTGCCGAGGATAACAGGGTAAAAGCCGAGCAATCGAGGGTTGAAGCGGAAAGCAACAGGGTGAAAGCGGAAACCCTCCGTGTCGAGAAAGAGAACAATCGTCAAAAAGCGGAAAGCACTCGTGATACCAACGAGCAATCACGAAAAGAAGCCGAGACGAATCGTGTAAAAGCAGAAGAAGGACGTGTTACCGAGTTCAACCGCTTGAAATCCGAATCAGAAACGGCAACGCAAAACGCCACGACACAAGCCGATTACGCCAAGCAGCAAGGGGACAACGTGGCGGGGACGGTGAACGAGATAAAGACGGCGCAATCTGGGTTACTCGTAAGGGTAAACGATTACATGTACGACGTTAGCGGGTTGTTGGGAAAACTGGCGTACAGGGACGGGGGTGGCGTGGATGAGAAAAATATGACACTTGGAAAATTCTTTAATAGTAATGGGGTATTAGTAGATGATTCAACGGGGAAATTATCATATCAATACGTAAATATAGATAAGAGTAAATGCTACAAAATTAAAATATCAAATCAAGGAGTTGGTATTTACACCCTTTGTTTGTTTGATATAAATAATAATTTGCTAAAATCAATTTTGAGCAGTGTTGATGGTTATTTTATTTTTACTGGAGTTTCAAAAATTGGAATAAGCGGTATTAATAATCAAAACTTGATCGTTCAATCCTTCGACATCCAAGACCTCACCACCATTCTCAACACCCAGCAAGGGAACCGTGCCTTGTACGTTGCCGCCGGGGCTAAATACAACGAGCAAACTGGATTCTACGAGCTGAACGGGCTGACGGATATAACGGAGGAACAGATGAGAACGATTTACATTCAAACCCATCACGTTACAAGACAAACGAGTTTTGCGGCTTCATTGGCAAATACAAATAGTATTAGAACAAATTACCCGCTTGAAGTTTTTGGTGGATATCGTCATATTGACGTTCATGCCATGTTTGCAGGATGTGTAAGTTTAGAGGTTGCAGCTCTGGGCATAGATGTTAATAAGATAATTTATCCAAGTGATACCTCTTACCTTTTCCAAAACTGCAAAAAATTAAAGAAAGTCATTGGTATTATGCGAATGGATTACGCATCTTCATCAGAAAAATACAATAATATGTTTTACCAATGTTTCGCTCTAGTTTCTGTGAGTTTAAGAGGGGTGAAATATGATATTTCTTTTTCTAATTCCCCCAATATCAGTATCAATTCGCTGCAATTCTTGATCACGTCCGCCTCCAACGCATCACCGATCACGGTTACGGTTCACTCTGACGTGTACGCTAAGATTCAAGACGAATCTAATGCCGATTGGCACGCCTTGATCGAGGCCGCAACCGCAAAACAGATAACGTTCGCAACCGCTTAAAAATAGAAACTATGATACAAGTAACGAAAACAGAAGTGTACAGCGATTCCGGCAAGTTCGTTCATCGACTAGGCACGGAATCTTATTTCAAACGATCTACCTTGTTACCGGGTGATATAGTAGATAAATTCGAGGAAGTTGATGAAGTTCCGGAACAAACGGGAATTAACTACCATGAAGAGGTGAATAGCATGATCCGGGAAAGATACTCTCTTTCTGAAGAGCTAGCCATCCTCCGGCAAAGGGATTCAAAGCCGGACGAGTTCGAGGCTTACAACGAGTACGCCGAGTATTGTAAAGTGGAAGTAAAAAATAGAAAGCATGAGAACAACGATACTTTTAATGATCTTGTTGATGTTGAGTTGCAAGAGCGTGAAGTACATCCCGGTGGAAACGACTGAAACGAAGAATGAATACAAGGGTAAAGGAAGCAAGGATTCTACTGTTGTAAAAGAAGTCGTGAACACTCGTGATTCAGTTGTCTTTCGTGATTCTGTCGTGTATACATACAACGACAAGGGAGAGCTTTTAAGCAAGGAAATTTGGCACTGGAAAGAAAGATACAGGGACAAAGACAATGAATACCACGAGCTAAAGGCAAAATACGATTCGTTGAACGTTGCAAAGCGAGATTCTATCCGTGTTCCTTACCCGGTTGAAGTAATAAAGGTGAAATATCGTGTCCCGAGATCGTTATGGTGGCTCGTTATCCTTCTAGCGGGGTTAAGCGTCCCGTCCATCCTTAAAATACTACGTAAACTCAAGCTGATAAAAATATAAAAAGGGAAGAAGCTCACTTCCCAGACGTAATAGTACCACCCATTAATCCTGCTGTAAGTCTTCTACCCGGTTAAGTCTTACGAGCAGGATTTTTATTTGTTACAATAAAACGAGAAAAAATGGAAAAAATTTTTCAAGAGGTGGTAAAAATAGTCTCCGAGGGAACCGGGATAAACGGTAACGATTTAATACATAGCAAGAAAGAGGAATGCGTTGACGCTCGCTCTATCTTGATAAATTTACTATCAGAACTCGGTTTTACCGATACTTTAATATCAAGGTACACTTGTTTAACCCGTCAAGGTGTCAACAAGCTCAAGAACACGTTTCACGACAGGAAGAGGAATTCTTTCATCTTGTCAACGAATTATCAACAAATAAGAAACGAACTAGCAACCAATAATTTAATTAGCAACTAGTTATAACTGAAATTTGTGATACCCGGTAATGGTGCCGGGCGATTATAAATTTCAAGAATATGAGTGAAACTAAAACTTTTGTATTCCCGAACGAAGGAGGTAGCGGAAACGGGATGCTGGGTATGCTTGCCCCGCTTCTCCAGAAAAACGGGCTTGACCCGAACTTGCTTTTAGCCATGAACAACCGTGGAAACGGTGGATTCGGTGGCGAGGGAGGCTGGTTCCTTTGGGTTATATTTTTGTTTTTCCTCTTCCCGCTCATGGGACGTGGCGGGCTCTGGGGAGGAAACGGCGAGAACGGTGGATTAGGTGCCATCCCGAACCTTATCAACAATGACAACGGTAGAGAATTGCTGATGTCCGCCATCCAAGGTAACGGGCAAGCCATCAACACGCTGGCAACCAACTTGAATTGCTCGGTGGGACAAATCCAGCAAGCCATCAACGGTGTCATGTCTCAAGTTCAGCAAGTTGGCAATCAAGTCGGACAAAGCTCCATGCAGATCATCAACGCCATCCAGCAAGGGAATTGCCAGATCGCCCAACAGATCGCTTCTTGCTGTTGCGAGAGCCGCCTTGCAATCTGTCAACAAACCAACACCTTGCAAACCGCCATCAACGGCGTGGCCACGGGCCAAGAGAGAGGTTTCGCCTCGCTTGCCTTCGAGAGTGAACGCCAGACTTGCGCTTTGAAGGGAGCGATAAACGATTCAACGCAAGCCATCCTTGCCGGGCAACGGGCGGCAGAAATGCGCGAAATGCAGAACAAGATTGACCATTTGCGTGAAGAGAACAGCACGTTCAAGAGCTCGGCAATGACCTCGCAAATCGTTGCGCAGGCAACGGCACCGTTAGGAGCGGCATTGAGTGACTTGAGCGGGCGTTTAGCAAAAATCGAGTGTAACCAGCCGGAAGTGGCCAAGGTACCTTACAGCCCGGTCGTGGGTGTTCCCACTTGCGTGGCGGCACAATACGGGTTAGGATACGGCTTGCCATACGGTAACGGGTACTGGGGATAAAGAAAGGGGGGTAAATATGCCGTTTATAAATCCTTTCATAATGGCTAACAAGAACGGGATCCCGAGGCTTGAAAGCACGGGAGTTACGGTAGGAACCGCCAACGTGCGTTTCTCGTTCCGTAATCACCCTTTCCTGTCCGCACCGTTTAGCGGTCTGATTCTTTTCAGGCTGGCCCAGCCCATCCCGGCTGGAACCACGGGAACTCTCCCGGTGGTTTTCGACACGAACGGGGCGACCCAAGAACTGACAACGATAGCGGGTGCCAACGTGACGGCCTCGGATATAACAGGAACGGGTATTTACCTGTGTTATTACGAGTCTGGAAGTAACACCTTGCAAATTTTGACAGGAGTAGTGTAAAATCAGGAGCGGGAGTTATCCCGCTTGTTAAAGAGTTAATTAATCATGTTTCAAAGTCTAAGACAACAGAATATATTTTACATCCTTCAAAAAGGTGACAATCCCAGTTTGAAGGTCGGTCAGGTGGTTTCCGTGAGTAACCCGCAACCCAAGTACGGCCAACTCGTGCCGGGTCAAGCCTTCGGGCAAAACGTGGAAACGGTGGTTGACGTGTCGGTGAAGGTCGGGGAGGAAACGATGGAATTCAAGCAACTCCCGGCAACCTTGTCTATCGCCAATTTCGGTTCTAGCGGTGTCGTGGTATCCGAGAGCAGGGAGGCGATGAACGCCGAGGTTGAAGCGATGCTAAGAACGAGCAAGCAAGTGCTAGAGAGCATCCCTTATCATGAAAGCGTTATAGCCTCTTGTGATGACATGCTAAAGGTGTTAAACCCGCAACTCGCTAAAGAGAAAGCGCAAGAGGAGAAAATCGGGCAGCTGGAACAAAAGGTTTCCGGCATGGAAGGCACGCTGACGGATATAAGAGAGATGCTGTCGAAAGCTTTAAACGGTAGTAGTAACAGTAAAAAAACGAGTTAAATGGTTATGATCGAGATATCAGAGAGCAAGGTCGAGAAAATGTCCGACTACGCTGAAAAAATGGTTCGTTACGGGGGCAAGCTGATGCAGTGCCTTGAAGAACTTTCCAGCGGTGAAAGCATGGGCGAACGCTGGGACGATGACGAGGATTACGATGACATGGGAGAACGTGGCGGTTATGGCGGCGGCTCCGGTCGTGGTAGTTACGGGAATCGCAGGGGTGTTCGTGGAACCGGCAGGTATTCACGTTACCGGTAGTGTTTAACCGGGAGGCGGGTCATCTCGCCTCCTTTTAAAATTAATTACGATGTGTAGACCAGCTTTAGACGTGTACGATGACATGCCACGGGAAATGAAGGCTTATTTAAGAAATAACGGGTGGCATTTCAACAAGAAAGCGGTGGAGTACGCCGCCTCGATGATGAAAAAAAAGAACCCGGCAACCGGGAAGATGGAAAAGATAGATCCTTACACGAAGGAGCAAGTTGACGAGATGTTGTCAAGAAACGGTGTCAAGCTAGAGAATGCCACCGGGCTTGATTACGTGTACGCCGCCAACATGGCGAAGGCGGATTTTCTCGGTTCCTCGATAAAGGACGAGCAGCATCTAGCCTTGCACGTGAAAGACGTTATCGACGATCCGGATGCCGCTGACGGGACAACGATGAGAAGGTGGTACGCCACGATGGTGGCCGCCGGTGAACCTGTTGAATGGGACGAGATATTATGAGAGGGTTAAAGTACTTGTTAAGGTTCTCGCGCGGGGAAAGCCCCGAGAGTATCATTAAATCGATGCCAAACGAGGATTTCAACAAGATAAAGGGATTCGCTCAAGGTATTGATAAACGTGCCTTGAATCGAGCGCGAAGGCGTAGATTGGAGAAACAACTTGCGAAATTGAACAGATGATAGTTAGAGACCTGTATATCGACCGTTACGACTGGCACTTGAGGGTGTTCTACGCCGTGGATTGCTATTACACCCGTGATATAATCGACGAGTTAAAAGCTATCCAGTGTCCTAGGAAGAATCTCGAACGAGCCTACCGGAACATGTCTTCATGCAGGTTGAACACGGGTCTCACTTACTCGAATAACGCCCTTCGTGAAACGGTGATGGTTATCGGGACGTGGTCAAGCCCGGCAGAGTTCGATAATTCGTTCTCGCACGAGCTAAGACATTTCACCGACCACGTTGCTAAAGCCTTCGGGTTAGAAACAGGCGGGGAGGATGTCGCTTACCTGTCCGGGGAGATCCGGAGGGAGTTGTTCCCGGTGAACAAGATGTTCCTTTGTACCTGTTGTAATCACGACAAAGATATAGAGAGGGAAATTTGTAGATGTAAAACTTAAAAAAAACACGCTCCATGAAAAACGATGCTAATTTATTGTATTTAATGGACTTGCTGGATAACGAGTGTGTCGCAGGGGTCGCTGCTATAATCATAGCGGAGATGCTCGCTATCGTTTGAAATCGGTTAAACAGTTACTTGAAGTGTGGCACGATTGGCGGCGTGTTAGAGGGGCGGGATGCCCCTTTATTTTTGGTATATAAAAAAGAAAGTGAATTAAAGACGGCAATCCTGATTCACTTTCTTTTAGACTATTATCTAATAAAAATAGTTTATAACGTCGTTTCAGAGAAATCTAGCTCGTATACAACCTCTCCATTTTTATCCTTGCTAAAATAAGCTACCCCGATAAGTTCGGAGAACTGGTAAGCAGTCAAAAAAGGAACCGAAACCTTCCCGTGATCAGGAACCTCGATGGTTGCCCGTAATTTTTCAGCTTCTTCTTTGCACAATCTTTCTAGCATCTCAAAACTATCCGTTCTTTTCCCAAGTTTAATAGAGATTCCAGAGTCAATACTATCATCCTCGATATATTCTTCTTCCATAAATTTTAATTTTAGGTTATTGGCAGTATTTTAAAAGTTCATGTATTACTTTGATGCTAAAATATTTTATTCAGACATCGGATCTATCTCTGGATGCAATTTCAAGTATTCATTTCTTAACTCGATACCCATTAACATAGCAATAGTGTTAATGGTTATATTCGTGCCTTCAAATACTGGATGAGTGTACACGAAATCTTTGATTTTTTTGAAATCTTTATTGTTAGATACACTGAAACATATCCTTGCCGCACAAGAATCAACATCTAATGCTGTTTTGTTTCTCATTTCTGATATTTCAGAATTTAACAAACGAAGTAGAGGTTGCTTGTTGTTTTCAAAGAAATCGTTTGCTCCACTCTCGTTAAATAATTTACGTCCCTTTTCATTTAGTTGTCTAGGGCTATTCATTCTGGTGAACTCATCATAGTCAGCCCCACCTCTTTTTATAAGGAATCTTTCAAGGGTGTCAATTTTTAATAGAGCTTTATTAACTAACTCAATAAGTTTTTCGTGTTCCTTGTCGTTGTCATTATGCATATTATTGTGCTTATCCTCCCATTTCGTGAATCTTCTCATAAGTAAACAACACGTGATGCTAACGATAATGATGATGGCAAATGTAGGCCAATTATCTACAATATATTGTAATGCAACGCTTTCCATAATATATTATTAAAATTGGTGCGCAAATGTATAATCATTTATCAAATATAGCAAATTTATTTTATTATCCAATGCTACTTTCATATAGTGGTATATTATACGATAGCAAATAACAAAAGTTTATTTGATTATAAATTTAAAATTAGTCTATATTAAAAAAAGCGGCCCCCGTTTCCAGAAGCCGCCGTGGTGCCACTCTAACTTGCATCACTCGCCACACAGCACATCTAGCATAGTACGTTTAATTGTTACATGGTGGGTATTTCTCTAAAACCAGAGCGGGATCCAATGGTATTTCGGCGAGACACCAAATGTCGAACCTCTCGCTAATCACGAGGGGCGAGATGTCGATTATAACTTGTTTTGTTTCGTTATCCATAAAAAAGTGGCTTAACGTTCGCTGTCAGCAAGGAATCGCCAGAGACCTAACAATCAAACTACTAGCCAAGCCACCGTATAGGAAGCCCAACTAGCTCATTTGATTGTTCAAATTTGAAGCTGGCGATTTCTGCTGAACAATGAACTAGTTCGTAATATTTTCGTGGCACACCTTCACGTGCCGTGGTGCAAAGATATAAAATATTTTAATAACACTTGTCGGAGATGAAATTCTCCTTCCCGTACTTTCCAAACCACTCCCACATGATTTTAATCCTGTGCTGCGAGTAGTAAAATTGACGGGATTCGACGGTAAACCAGAGGATTCCTAGCCTTCTCCGGTAGAGGGTAATCAAGCTACCCTTGGTTTCGATCTTGTACACTCTTTTCATCTCGTTCTTTTTGTGATTTAAGTTCCAATTCTATCAACTTTTGCATTTGTGCCGCTTGTTCGTATTGTTCTGCCGCGGCGAACATTTGCCGGAGTGATAATAATTGATTCACGTACATGGTATCTATCCTACGTAATTGCACGTCGATAGCCTTGTTTAACAGGTCTATCTTTTGTTCAACTCTCCTTATCCATCGGGAAACGATAACGCAAATAAAGCCGATTACGCAGCAATTCACGATAAAGATAAAGGTGTTGATTATCGTGGTCGTCGTCATAACTTCCCCTCCCTATTTTTAACTATTTTGAAATCCTCTCTCTTGAAAAAGAAGTTGCTGATTTTCTTTTCACTATCAACAATCATCCCGGTTAACTCCCAACCGGATTGTCCAAGCTCGTTTAACCGTTGCTCGTCCGGTATCATGCCATAACCGAATGTTAACACCTTGTACTCGAATTTTTTCATGTTGTATTGATTATTTTGAGATACTGTCATTTTATTCTTCTGTTACTTCAATAAATATAACTCCTGTTTTATCCGACCTATCTCTAATAGCGCATGCTCCCACGTACCTTGATATAAATTCGCACCCTTCAACATCAAGTGGGTTCATGGCACAATCTCTACAACTACAACCTTCCACGCATTTCAGTTTAATTTTCCCGAACTGGAACACTTCGCCTACTTTATATTCTTCCATGATTATTCAAAAATTATTGCCTTATTGATTAATTCCTCCGATAACTTTTCAATCTTATTTTGAGATAATTGGGTAAATTCAGGGAAATTCACACGCATCCAATTTCTTATTTTCATCCCTTCACGTAATCCAACAGGGTGAGCTGTAACCCCCTTCTTGTGGTAATTTAACTTTAGTACTGGAAAAACTTCACCTTTCAATCCTTTAAGGTGACGAAAGTATCTTAAATTTTCTTCCCCAAGATACTTCCTTACTGAATCAACGTGTCTCTGTTCAATCATAATCTTATCCATCTCAAACCACATAACACCTTCTTGCAACTTGGTTAAACGGTCATTTAAAATATCCAAATAACACTGCATATAATGTAATTGTTCACGTAAAAGGAATCCTTGTTTATTGCTAACATGATCAAACGTTTTAGAATTAATGAAATCTCTCAACTTCGTAACTCTAATCAACAATTCATCCCGTTCAATAACTAGCCTGTCCTTCCAAGTTTCAACACACTTAAATTCATTCTCGAAATCTTCTTTCGGCATCCATTTCACTGTACCAGAAACCTTAATAAAATACCCTGTCTCGATTTCGGAATACAACTCTCCTTTTGCATTTCTTAACTGAAAGCCCATTTCCTGATTATATTCACCCGCTGTCATAGGTTTAGCAAGCACTTCAATTTTAGTTTCGTATGTTTTCATATTACTTGATCATTAAATAATCCTTAACTAATTGTTCGTTGTTTTAAAATTCAAAACACCTTATTCCAATCTCTATTATCCTTGGATGGAAATATCAAACATTCCCCGTTAGTGTTGTACGCTTGATCTCATTATTGCTTAGATTTAAGTTGTTTGATTAGCTTGTCAGCGTATTTTATTGCTCTACTTACATCTTCGTCAAAATAATGATAAGGATCAGCACCGGGAATACTTTCCTCTGCTATAATCCCGGTTAGAGCATCTCTCGCTATCTCGTACCTGCGTTGTTCCCAGTCAATTTCTTTTTTCTCCCAATCATCAATCATTTCGATCTCGTCGGATGCAACGTTTGTAAACTTGTTATCTTCATGAAGGACAGTAATATATCCCATTTCGAATTTACTTGACACGATTTGAACGATCTCTCCAGTTTTAATTATCTTTGCTTTCATGATTTATTTGGATTATCAGTTAACTCGAATTCGTAAACCCATACCCACTGGTCAAAGTGAAACGAATCTTTACCATCAATCGCACGCCAAAGTTCTTTGAACGCTATTAATGGATTTGGATAATCTTGTCTACATCCAGTAAAACCGTATCTACAATAGCCAGTGTTTTTATCTTCCACTTTCATTATACCCTCTCGCAAACAATCTTCAGATGTTATGTCTTGTAACCTCTCCACTTTCACATTCGTGATTTTGATAGCCCACGGCATCAGTCTAGCTTTCACAAACATTTTATTATCCCATCCAGCACTTGTTTTAAAAGATATATCAAGGCATTCGGAATATCCATCATATTCTTCTCTCATGTAAAGCGGAAGATAACTTTCAATAGATCTATACGATTGGGCGATAGCTATCACTTCTCCCACACGGTACCTGTTACAAGATTTATCATGTTCTGTTCCGGAAATAAAGTTTTTGTAAGCATCATTAGGGTTATCAAACCCAATACCGTAATACCCACCTTTCCAATACATGCCTTTCATTTTATCATAGGCAGGTTGAGGATTTATTATTCTCCTTGTCATTGTCTTCCTACCTTCTAACACGGCCTTATCTAGCCCGTATTTAGAGTTAAACATTATCTTTTTCATGATCTGTTAGTTTTTGTTTCAAGTTCCACATCGTTAAATTTAAATGTTGTTGACTGCCCGAATTCTCTTTATTCAAGTTGCAATCTATTTTAGACACGAGATTAATAAATTGATCGTGTTGCTCTTTTTTTGCAATCTCGGACAGCAATGATAGGTTTTCAAAAAAACACATTGCAAAACTTAATTCGCTATCTTTCGATAGATCCTCCTTGTTCTCTTCCCACCATTCCTCGAAGTCGTCATTAGTACCAAGTATTGATAAACGTATTTGTCGTGCGTTTTCCTTGTCCATGATTTTATTTTATAATTTATTTAATTCCATAACTACTACTAAAACAAAAGAAATAACACCTTCCACACTTACTACAACGTATGTTCCCGGCAGAATTACTACTTATCGTGTACTCTTCACTCCCGCAAGAAGGACACGTCGGGGTAGGGAACAACGGTTGACCGGGTTCAATCTTGTTTACCTTGATTTCTTTCTCTTTAATGACACACGAAAGGATATACTTGTCAACGAGGTTCATGATTTCGTTAGTAGCGTAATCTAAGTGAGATTGGAGGTTCATCTGATACCTATCGGCACCATTAACCCATTTCTGTACTTCTTGTTTCAATTCTTCTCTTGTCATTGTTTTTTTACTCTTGTTTTACAGTTTTTCTTTTCCCACACAGAACACAGTAGTGTTCTTCTATCGTGTAACTTGGTTCACCATTTATAAACCTCTTTCGTGTTTTTAGCAGGTTGTAGTAATGATTGCAGAACAACTTTTTTAAAAATAATTTTCTCCCTTCCGTTCCACCTTGATTGTTTTTATAAATATTCATCCGACCTTCTTTCTTTTCAGGGGACATCATTAGATCACACATTAATTCATCACCATCCTCTAAAGCAGCCCCGTTGTTAGAATGAAACATGATTATTTCTTCCTCTCCATCTTCCACTAGTGAAATAATTGGTTTATTGATTTTATTTTTTCTGTGAAAACTCAATATTTTAACTCGCCTCCCGTCTCTCGTGCATACAGGATGCCCGGCTTTCGCTAATTCTAAATCAAATGGTTTCATACGTTTTGTTTTATCTCCCCGTGGTTAGACGGGGAGAGTTGTTACATTATTTGAATTTTTCAATAATTTTATCAAGATAATTTCTTAACTTCAATATCTCTTCTTTGCTTGAACAAATTTCAGAAACCTCTATCTCACATACTTGGTCACACATCGAGAACATTAACGATGGTGTTTCATTACCGATAACTCTTACACCATGTTCATCTACAGAGTACATTTCCCCGTATTGTATTTCAAGACATCCACCGTTATCAAACGCCACGCTCACGGCGTTGTGTTCTTTTTCCCATTCGGAAATTTCGTCAAAGGTCATATCTGACGTGCAGATGTATTCAAACTCTTCTGATTTATCCATGTATTTTCTTCCCATGTTGTTTGATTTATAATTATTTTAAAAACTATGCTTGCAAAACTTTAGGAATCCACTTTTGATTCCATTCTTTTCTTAAATACCCGATTAACTGATCACTATTCGTGATAAATCCCTTGTTTATGAGTTTCGTTATATCACGTTCGATCTCTAACAATTCACGGGTTTGTATTTCTTCTCCTACTTTATTTCTCATGCCTCGTTCGTGATCGTTGTACACGATGTAATTGATGGCACGGGCAACTTTTTTGATCGTGTCTTGCGTTATATGTCTTGGTGTTATTTTTGAAATAGCGGAACACATTTCAATATAAGCGTCTCCGGCATCATTACGATACTTGATAAGTTGGTCGTAAACGAATTTAAGAACCTTTACCTTGAATGTTGGATTCAGCCACATTGAAAAATCGATGAATAAAAGCGGGGACATCCATGTGCCTGAATTACTGCCTCTTGAAGCCCTTGATTTTACATACACGGAATTCCGTGTATCAAGCTTTTCTTCTATCATCAAGGCATTTATGAATTCTTGCGTGGCTTTATTTTCAAAGTAATGATCTAGTTTCTTTTGTTGCCCGCTAGACTTGTTCCATTGTTTTAACAACTCGGTAGCATTAAACATACCGTCTGACGTTCTTTGTAAAACGTCAAATTCACCCATCTTTCGAGTGAGTGTAACATTTGTTTTCATGTTGTATGTATTTAGATTATTTACTTCCCAATGCGTCCATTTGCATTTTCACGACACACGCCTCGTGCCATGCGGTGAACCCTTCGTATTTACGATCAAACTCGACGTATCTACGAAAGTTATTCGTGCTAAGGATAAAATAATAAGCCTTGTTTTTGCACTCTCTCTCCTTGCTTAATTCCTCGTGCAACTTGGAAAGTTTGTGTTGCAACTTTTGGATTTCCCTCTTTCGTTGGG
>ERZ827450.629-NODE-629-length-46799-cov-13.627867_pt1 | contig 46799 bp, 38 predicted proteins | sample MGYA00519773_ERZ827450 | MGnify/ENA primary metagenome ERZ827450 (study PRJEB31778, sample SAMEA3449306) | human gut metagenome | biome: human gut; feature: human-associated habitat; material: faeces | place: United Kingdom | collected 2010/2012 ...
CAGTTGTAGCTAGCATCCGAGTCCGGGGCGGGCAGCCCTTTCTGCGTGGATTTTATGGCAACCCTACGTTACGAGCCATGCACTCAATTCATAAATGTGTCGCAAAGGACGCTCCACATTTATTTCATTGACGGCTGTCGCCGTATATAGTCAAAAACAAAAACAGCGACTTGTGAGCAAGCTCCCAGATCGCTGTTTCCGTTTTGACTATGCATGGCTCGTAACTTTCAAGTTATGCCAGCACCTGGTCCAGCTTCCGGCAAAAGTCGGCTTCGGACATGGCACCGCCGAAGGTTACAGCGGGCTCTCCATTTTTGAACACGATGAAATGCGGAATGCTTACCACACGGTACTTCTGCGCGATCGTCATGTTGTCATCCACGTTGAGTTTGCCGATCTTCATCTTACCGGCATAAGCTTCGGCACATTTCTCCACCACGGGCCCCATCATCTTGCAGGGACCGCACCAGTCAGCGTAGAAGTCTACCAGGACGGGAAGCTCCGACTGCAGAACCTCCTCTTCAAAATTTGCAGCAGTAAAAGTGTATTCCATAATGATCCTTCCTTTCCCGGCTGAATGTAAGCAGCCGATATGTCTTAAGTTTTTGTAACGATTCAGAACCATATTCACCATATAAAACTTCTTATCTGCTTGAATGCAAGCATTCGCAGATCGTAGTTTTGCATGACTCTGAATAGTTATGAATTATTTCAAAAAAATGAGTGTATTATGAATTGTTATCTAAAAATAATGTATTTGCAGATAGGGTTGCCAATGGAAGAGAATTTCTCCTCGTATTCCGTCATGACATTGCCTTCCATCAGTGCAGGATCACTGTGCAGATCGTAGGTGATCACCTGCGCCTGCCAGCCGGCGGGTTCCAGTTCCTCGACTGCAAAATCGAATAGAGGACGGTTGTCTGTCTTGAATTCCAGTGTGCCCTCTTTTTTCAGGATCACATCATAGCGTGCCAGAAACTGTCTGGAGGGCAGGCGTCTCTTGGCATGGCGGTCCTTCGGCCAGGGATCGGAGAAGTTCAGATAGATCCGGTCGACCTCTCCCTTCCCGAATACCTTGTCGATATCTTCGGCATCCATGCGGATGAATTTCAGATTGGGAAGCTCATCTTCCTCCATTTTCTGGATCGCACGGAGCAGGACACTGGAATATTTTTCAATGCCCACATAGTTGATCTGCGGATTTGATTTGGCGAGGGTATGCAGGAAACGTCCCTTTCCCATACCGATCTCGATATGAATGGGGTGATCGTTACCAAAGATCTCATGCCAGGTTCCGGGGCAGCTTTCTAAAGTATCTTCCGGTACCACGTAAGGACTTTCTGCGATCACTTCACGGGAGCCGGTAATATTGCGTAATCTCATATATTTGATAACCTTTCTTTATTTAATGATTTTTCCTGTTTGATGATTTTTCTTATTTAATGACTTTTCTTGATGAATGCTGCAGATTCGTGTAGAATCTGTATTGTCAATGTACTTTATCTTGGAAAGCTTGTCAAGTGACCATGTTGGAATGGATGACTATGCATGCCCCTGACGGAACAGGTGGTTGTGCACGACCCTGTTGCATCGGGCGGTCGTGGCTGGTTTCATATAAAACCCGGAGGAAAGAGGATGAAATGGATGATCGCGTCGGACATTCACGGTTCGGCATACTATTGCAGAAAATTATTAGAGGCATATGAAAAAGAGGAAGCGGAGAGACTTCTGTTGTTGGGGGATATCTTATATCACGGTCCCCGCAATGACCTCCCGGAAGGATATGCACCGAAGGAAGTCATTGAACTTTTGAATGCCCGTAAAAATGACATCTATTGCGTCCGGGGCAATTGTGATACTGAGGTGGACCAGATGGTGTTGGAATTCCCTGTGTTAGCGGATTACTGTGTGATTGCGGAAGGGGAGACGGCAGTCTATGCCACACATGGACATATCTATAACGAACAGAAGCTTCCGCCGCTGCATCCCGGAGACATTCTGTTGCACGGACACACTCATGTGCCGAAGTGCGCTGTACACGAAGAGGAATCTTACATTTATATGAATCCCGGATCGGTGTCACTGCCCAAGGAAGACAGCTGGCATGGATACATGATCTGGGAAGGCAGCGAGTTTGTCTGGAAAGATTTTGACGGACAGGAACATATGCGAAAAAAATTAAGTTAGCACTTTGGTTTTTAAGTAAAATGGTGTATGATAGAGAATGTGCATTATCATACACCATTTTTATAAAGGTTTATAAAGATATATCAGGAAGGATTTATACATGCGTTTTTTTAAGCATTTATCATATAGAACACTTTTTACGAAGGCAGTCATGGGAATCAGCGTTATCTGCCTTTTTGCGTCTGATGGACTTACAGTTTCGGCTACCACCATCAAAGAGGAGAACATTGCCTACAATCAGTCACTGGCAGTGCAGTCCAATGCAGTGGCGAACTGGCCTACGGGACCGGTGATCAGTGCGGAATCCGCAATTTTGATGGATGCGGATACCGGCGCAATCTTATATGCGAAAAATATTCATCAAAAGGAATATCCCGCCAGTACCACGAAAATATTAACGACCCTGATTGCTTCAGAACGCTGCAGCATGGATGAGATCGTGGATTTCTCCTATGATGCGGTACATGATATCGACCCCGGAAGCAACCATATCGCTATCGAGCCGGGAGAGCAGCTGACCATGGAAGAATGTCTGAATGCGATTCTGATCCGTTCAGCGAATGAGGTCTCTTTTGCGGTGGCGGAACATATCTCGGGGACGACCTGGCAGGATTTCGGTGATATCATGAACGAGCGTGCGAAGGAACTGGGATGTGTGGATTCTCATTTTGTCAATCCCAACGGTCTTCCCAATGAGGAGCATTACACCAGCGCCTATGATCTGGCGATGATCGGCAGAGCTTTTTTTGCCAATGAAGCATTATGCAAGATGACCATGACGCACATGCTGCACATTCTGCCGTCGGAGAGACAGCCGGATGACATCATGGAAGTCAATAAGATGGAACTGATCCCAGGCGGAAAATACGCATATCCCTACCTGGTAGGGTGTAAGACCGGTTATACCGATGTGGCGAGAAGCACCCTGGTCTCCTGCGCGGAGAAGGATGGCATGAAGCTGATCTGCGTGGTGATGAAGGATGAGAACCCTAATTATTATGAAGATACGATTGCTCTGTTCGACTATGGATTCAGTAATTTCCAGAGAATGAACATCTCTCAGACGGAGACGAAATATAATATCGACAATGCGGGAGCTTTTTACAGCGGCAACGATATCTTCGGAAATTCCAAACCGATTCTGCAATTGAACCAAAACGACAGTATTACCCTGCCCAACACGATTACGTTCCGGGATGCTGTGTCCGCAATCTCCTACGACAATACCGCGCCGGGGCAGGCTGCCGTGATCACCTATACCTACAATGATGTGGTACTGGGAACGGCATCCATAGATTTCACGGCTTCGGAAAAAGGAAGCAGTGTGTTTGGGGACGAGACCACAGGGACAACGGATGGGGCAGAAGCTACCGAAGCGACGCAGGAGCCGGACAGCACCGGGGCTACGCAGCCGGCAGCTTCCGGGGAAGAAGATACGGCCTCCGGCGGTCCGGCAGTGATATTTATCAATGTGATCAAGGTATTTTTCTGGATACTGGGGATCGCTGTAGTGATCTTCCTGATACTTTTGATCCGGGCGTTTATTAAGAACTATCAATTCGCACATCGCAGTACCAGGCTGACGTGGCGGTTTGGCCGCAGGAGAAAGCGCTCCAGATCCCGGTACCGCTCGGTGAACCAGGACCTGCAAAGCAGGCGGAGAGAAGCTATCAGACAGGCGAAAAAGCGGCGCAAGCCCAAGAAACCAAACCGCTTCCGCGATCTGGATTTTTAGAAAAATAATTAAGGCATGTCCCATCACAACGGGGCATGCCTTTTAAGTTCAGTGTTGCAAATTTCTATTTGCTCAATAAATATTCCGCCAGATCCACTGCGGTATCCGCATGTTCCGCATTGGCGTAGATGCCCATGACGATACCGTCTCCGCGGAAGTAATAGTTGTCGGTCAGATCCGTACAGCCGGTCAGGCAGATGCCTACCGGGATGGGATCCTGCATCTCTTCCGGGTGGAGAGGATCGGGATATTCCGGAGTATAATCGGTATTCAGATCATCGTTTGCTGCCTCGATCGCCAACACCACTTCTCTGTCCACGTAATAGAAATAAGGTTCCAGTGCCTGGAGCTGTTCTTCTGTGAGGATATCCCGCAGATCATAGAACAGGCTGCTGTTGGCATATTTTTGGAAAGAATCGAAATCCGTGATCATGCTGTCCAGCTCATTCGCTGCCACATATACCATCAGCTTCTGGGTAGAAGTGACGGAGGCCTCGTCCATGCTGTCTTCCACGATACGAATAGAAGTATCAAAGGTGATATCGCTGGTATTCAGATCGATGCCCTCTTTTTCGGCGAAATCCGTAAGGAAATCTGGCTGCTCGGAAGACATCTGGTCTAAGAGGCTTGCATTTAATAAAACGGCGTTAAAAGCTGTATCCTTTCGGTTTACGAACTGGTAAATAAAGCTTACGAGCATACCGATGATGATCACGGAGATGATCACATGCCATTTATAATAATACCAGAAATACGCCAGCTTCTGTTTAGGAGTGCCGCGTTTCAGTGCTTCCCGTTCTTCTTTAAATTCATCCATTACCGCCATGGAAAAACCGCCTTTCTGCGCTTGATATAGATTTATGATAAAGGTTCCATATCCGAAAGTCAATGAAGGAAGTGCAAGAGGATTCTAAAAAAAGAATTAAATCGCCCCAAAAATCCGGGCATATCTTGCAAGTTTTCCACGGATGATATATCATAATAGAAAGCGATTGTCAGGAGAAACAGAATCCGGACAGACGTAAACAGAGATTTCCCGAAGGAATGGAAGAACGGCGCGGAAAATCCCTGCTACAAAATAAAGGAAGAGAAAAGGAAACGAAAAATGAGTGATTCTTACGTAGAATGTCTGGTAAAAGCAAAACAGCCCGCGTGGGCTAAAATCTTAAAAGTATTACTTGTCACCCTGACAGTGTTAAGCTGCCTGGTAATGTTTGTGTTCATCATTTTCCTGCCGATCGCTCTTGTCGCAGGTGTGGGAGCATATTTCCTGAATATGTTCACCGATCTGGAGTATGAATATCTCTATCTGGATAAGGAGCTGTCTGTGGACAAGATCATGGCAAAGAGTAAGAGAAAGCGTGTAGCTACTTACAGCCTGGACCGCATGGAAGTATTTGCACCGGTCTATTCGTATCATCTGGACAATTTCAAGAACCGTCAGGTGAAGGAGAAGGATTACAGCATCGGCGAGGTACTTAAGCCGGATGGCCGTTATGCCATGTATTATGAAGGCGGCGAGAAGATCATTTTAAGCCCCAACGAGGAACTGGTGAAGGTGCTCAAGAGCGTGGCACCCCGTAAGGTATTCAGCGAATAATGATCAGTGAGTGATTCATGAACAAAAGGATTCCGGTGAACAGGATGCATCGGAATCCTTTTTTGATACAAAAATATGCAATATCCGGTTGACAGTCATAGAAAACTTTGCTAAACTCATGGAAATGTTATAAGCACAGCAAATATTTATTATAAGCATAGCTTATATTACCAAAACAAATCATTCACAAATCTTATCAAATGAACACAGGAGGAGAGAAAATGGGACAGATTATTGGTGAAGGCATTACCTTTGACGACGTACTTCTGGTACCGTCTTATTCTCAGGTAGTCCCCAATCAGGTGGATTTGACCACATGGCTGACAAAAAAGATCAAGCTGAACATTCCTATGATGAGCGCAGGAATGGACACCGTTACCGAGCACCGCATGGCGATCGCTATGGCAAGACAGGGTGGTATCGGTATCATCCATAAGAACATGTCTATCGAGGCACAGGCAGAAGAGGTAGATAAGGTAAAGCGTTCCGAGAATGGTGTCATCACCGATCCGTTTTCCCTGTCTCCCGAGCACACTCTGGCAGACGCAGATGCATTGATGGCGAAATTCAGGATCTCCGGTGTGCCTATCACCGAGGGCAGAAAATTAGTCGGCATCATCACCAACCGTGATCTGAAGTTTGAGACTGATTTTACCAAGAAGATCAAGGAGTCCATGACCAGTGAAGGCCTGATCACCGCTCCCGAAGGTATCACTCTGGAAGAAGCGAAGAAGATCCTGGCAAAAGCAAGAAAGGAAAAACTTCCTATTGTAGATAAGGACTTCAACCTCAAGGGTCTGATCACCATCAAAGATATTGAGAAGACCATCAAATATCCTCTGGCAGCCAAGGATTCCCAGGGCAGACTGCTCTGCGGTGCCGGCGTAGGTATCACCGCAAATGTACTGGATCGTGTAGCAGCTTTAGTAGCAGCCAAGGTTGATGTCATCGTACTGGATTCCGCACACGGCCATTCCCAGAACGTACTGAACTGTCTGAAGATGATCAAGGAAAAATATCCCGATCTGCAGGTGATCGCAGGTAACGTAGCTACCGGCGACGCAACCCGTGCACTGATCGAGGCTGGTGCAGATGCCGTTAAGGTAGGTATCGGACCCGGTTCCATCTGTACTACCCGTGTGGTTGCAGGTATCGGTGTTCCCCAGGTATCCGCTATCATGGACTGCTATAGCGTGGCAAAAGAATACGGTATTCCCATCATTGCTGATGGCGGTATCAAGTATTCCGGAGATATTACCAAGGCAATCGCAGCCGGCGGTAACGTATGTATGATGGGTTCCATGTTCGCAGGATGCGAGGAGAGCCCGGGAGAATACGAACTGTTCCAGGGCAGAAAATACAAGGTATACCGTGGCATGGGTTCCATCGCGGCTATGGAGAACGGCAGTAAGGATCGTTACTTCCAGGAGAATGCAAAGAAACTGGTACCCGAAGGTGTCGAGGGCCGTGTGGCTTACAAGGGCAGCGTAGAAGATACCGTATTCCAGTTACTCGGCGGTCTTCGTTCCGGTATGGGTTACTGCGGTGCACAGGATATCGAAACCCTGAAAGAGACCGGCAGATTCGTGAAGATCTCCGCAGCATCTCTGAAAGAGAGCCATCCTCATGATATCCACATCACCAAGGAAGCTCCGAACTACAGCGTGGATGATAAATAAGTTTTACAAAAAAAGAGATGAGAAGGGTGATCGTAGGTCAGACTTACGATCGCCTTTTTCTGCATGCAAAGTATTTGCAATAATTGACAAAATGATCCGAATTTTTCAAGCAATTTAATAAATATAGCAAAAAATGTAAAATAATAGCTTGTATCAATTTCGGGATACATGGTAGAATATAAATATTCGGGAAGGAATTTCTGAATATTTTACAGAGAAACAGGGGAGCAAAAAAGTGGCTGAGTTTGCATTACGTGAATTGATAGACGAAAAGCGCCTGCAGCATCTGCAGAACGAGTTCTGCAAGGTGACGGGGGTGATGGCGGTCTGTGTGGACAAGGAAGGCAGAGCCATAACAGAGCCGTACATCGATAAGTCCCTGATAAGACCGGATGGGGAAGATCCGATCTTGGGAGAATATCGGAAGAAAGCAGCGCAGGCATTAGACAGAGTACAGGAAGGATCCCTGGAGGAGCAGGTGGTGGAAGAGCTGCCGGATGGCGGACATGTGGCAGCAGTTGCCGTCAGTGTGGAGAATCAGATCATTCTGTACTGGCAGGTATATGATCTGAAGAAGCTTGACACCATATCTTTTTACCAGATCCTGGATCTGCTGCGGGATACCAGTGCAGATATCTACAGAGACCGTATGTCCTGTTTCAGCGCGGAAGCCGAGAGCAGAAGGAGCAGATATGCGGAGGAAGAGATGAGCCGCAATCTCCATACGATAGAGGCTACTACGGAGATCGTCCAGCTCCTGGACAGTGATGAACAGATTGAACTGACCATGAGCCGATGGCTGAAGATTTTGGCACAGCACATTCAGGTAGACAGCGCAGAGATTTTTCAGCTGCAGGCAGACACGGATACGATGAATGTCGTCTGTGAATGGCTGGCACCGGGACTGATCTCTTATTTTGACAAGACCAGCGGGATTCCCGAGAAATCTTTTCTCCATACAGAGAAGCCGCTGGTGGTATCTACGGACAGTGTGGGTAAGCCTGACTCTGAGGAAATTGAAAAGATAGGCATGAAAGCCGTGATGATATTTCCTATCCTGAAACAGGAGAGCGGCAATATGGTGCTGTCTCTGAACCACAGAAGACAGGGGCATGTCTGGAGCATGGCGGAGATCAAGTTCACTTCTGACGCGGTGAAGATCTTACAGAGTATCCTGACCAGACGGATCCAGAAAAATTCCCTGGCAGGTTCTTACGCCGCACTGGAGGAGATCCTGGACAATGTGGGATGTGCCATCTACGTAACGGATCAGAATACGGGCAGAATGCTGTTCGCCAACCAGATATTGAAGAATACCTTTGCCAAGGAACTGATGGACCATAATTTTGATGCCCTGTTACAGTCCAGCGTCCGCAAGGACAAGAACCGTACCGTGAGTGTTGTGTACCATGCCGAAAAGGAGACCTGGTACGATCTGCTGTGCAAGGAGATCGCCTGGGTGGATGGCAAAAAAGCCAATCTGTACTCTCTGTATGACATTACAGATAAAAAGCTGTACCAGCGCCGGATCGAGCAGCAGGCATACACAGATTTTCTGACGGGACTGTATAACCGCATGTGCTGTGAGAGGGATCTGGCGAGACAGATCGATCAGGCGAAGAAGACCGGAGGAAAAGGAGCGTTATTGTATCTGGATCTGGATGATTTCAAGCATATCAATGACGGACTGGGACACCAGTACGGTGATGTGCTGTTAAAATCCATCTCCCATGCACTGAAACGGATCAATGGCATCGAGAATACCTGTTACCGTATGGGTGGAGACGAATTCGTCATTATCATTCCGCCGGATAGTTATCCCCGGTTTGAAAATATTGTGGAAGATATTAAGAAGATCTTCAGCAAGCCCTGGTTTTTGAAGGATGCAGATTATTACTGTACCATGAGTATGGGTATCGTCACTTTCCCGGATGCCGGAGATTCCGTGACAGATCTGATCAAAAAAGCGGATATTGCCATGTATGAGGCGAAAAAGACCGGTAAAAACCGCGTGGAAACGTATCGGGAAGGCAATGATTCCGTATCGGGACGCCGTCTGGACATGGAGAAGAACATGCGTGATGCCACGGTGGAAGGCTACCGGGAGTTCGAGGTCTATTACCAGCCTATCATCGATATTCAGGGCGGCAAGGATGTCTGTGCCGGAGCCGAGGCACTGATCCGCTGGAACAGTGCAAAGCTGGGATTTATCTCACCGGCGGAATTCATCCCGCTGGCGGAGTACCTGGGACTGATCAATCCCATCGGCAATTATGTACTGACGGAGGCCTGCAGCCGCTGCAAGCGCTGGAACGATATCGGATATCCGGATTATAAAGTAAATGTCAACCTCTCTGTGGTACAGCTCTTACAGCCGGATATCGTAGAGACGGTGGAAAAAGCGCTTGCGGATACCGGATTGTCACCGAAAAATCTGACACTGGAGGTAACAGAGAGTCTTGCGATCAACGATATGGATCGTATGAAGGAGATCCTGAACCGGATCAAGGCACTGGGTGTCTCACTGGCACTGGATGATTTCGGTACCGGTTATTCTTCCCTAAACCATATCCGGGAGATCCCCATTGATGTCATCAAGGTGGATCAGAGCTTCGTCAAGGATCTGGCGGAGGATGCCTATTCTCAGTCCTTTATCAAGATGGTGGCAGAGCTGGCACAGACCATTGGCGTCAGTGTCTGCGTGGAAGGTATTGAGACTCCGGAACAGTTCAAAGTGCTGCAGGGCATGAAGGTCAAATATATTCAGGGATACTATTTTGACCGTCCTATGGAGAGACATGCGTTCGAGGCAAAATATGTGAAGTAACAGTTCAGCCATAGAATAGCAAATGCGACGATTGGGTGCTTGCACACGGAGCGGCACTTTTGCTATTCTATGAGCGGAGCGCCCAAAACATGAATAAAAGATGAGCTGCATAGCAGCGACGGCTGCGCAGCAGACGCTTTTATGAAGGCTTTGGGGCAGAACTGTTACGGAAGCAACAAAATCATCAAAACACCCTTGCCAAAATAAGGGGAACCATGCTACTATTGATATAGCTACACGACTGGCGGAACGCAGCCTGCTGCAGTGGAGATTACCCACAGGGAGTGTAGAATAGTGAAAGCCGACCGCCTGGGCACCGTCTATTTTTGGTGCTTAGGCGGATTTTTATTTTAAAGGATAAACGGAGGAAAAACAATGTTACAACTGGAACAGGAACTGAAAAGCAATGCTTATCCCGGCAGAGGTATCGTGATCGGACGCTCTGCAAACGGTAAATATGCTGTAACCGCTTATTTTATCATGGGAAGAAGCGCCAACAGCCGCAATCGTGTGTTTGTGACAGAAGGAGAGGGCATCCGCACCCAGGCTTTCGATCCTTCCAAACTGGAAGATCCCAGTCTGATCATCTATGCGCCGGTACGTGTCCTGGGCAACAAGACCATCGTGACCAACGGTGACCAGACAGACACTATTTACGAGGGAATGGACAAACAGCTGACCTTTGAACAGTCCCTGCGCACCAGAGAATTCGAGCCGGACGGACCGAATTATACACCGAGAATCTCCGGTATCATGCATATCGAGAACGGCAAGTATAATTACGCCATGTCCATTTTGAAGAGTGACAACGGCAACCCTGATTCCTGCCTGCGTTTTACCTATGCTTACGAGAATCCCCTTCCCGGAGAGGGACGTTTCATTCATACTTACATGCACGATGGCAATCCCCTGCCCAGTTTCCAGGGTGAGCCTAAGCTGGTAGAGATCCCCGATGATATGGATGCATTTACCGATATGCTGTGGAACAGCTTAAATGAGGACAACAAGGTCTCCCTGTTCGTTCGTTTCATTGATATCGAGACCGGCAAATACGAGACTAAGATCGTGAACAAGAATGTGTAATGAGCGCAAAAAGGAAGCCTCAAAGAGGCGTTTTGCGAATGCAGGTTCTGAATAGTGAATATCGTAGAATAGGAGAAAAATAAGATGAACGAGATTCAGTTAAAATACGGATGTAACCCGAACCAGAAGCCTTCCAGGATCTTCATGGAAGACGGCAGTGACCTGCCTGTTACCGTCCTGAACGGCAAGCCCGGATATATCAACTTCCTGGATGCTTTCAACGGCTGGCAGCTGGTCAAGGAGCTGAAGGAAGCTACGGGACTTCCCGCAGCCACTTCTTTTAAGCATGTATCTCCCGCCGGTGCTGCGGTAGGACTGCCCTTAAATGACACCCTGGCGAAGATCTACTGGGTGGATGATCTGGGAGAGCTGTCTCCCCTGGCATGTGCTTATGCAAGAGCACGTGGCGCAGATAGAATGTCCTCCTTCGGTGATTTCATCGCATTATCCGATGTCTGCGACGCAGATACCGCACGCCTGATCAAGAGAGAGGTATCCGACGGTGTCATCGCACCCGGATATAACGACGAGGCACTGGAGCTGTTAAAGCAGAAGAAAAAGGGTGCTTACAATATCATCCAGATCGATCCTTCCTACCGGCCCGCTCCTATCGAGCACAAGCAGGTATACGGCATCACCTTTGAGCAGGGTCGTAACGAACTGGACATCAATGGTGACCTGCTGTCCAATATCGTGACTGTGAACAAGGAGATCCCGGAGAGTGCCCTGATCGATATGAAGATCGCACTGATCACTCTGAAGTATACCCAGTCCAATTCCGTATGCTATGTCAAGGACGGTCAGGCTATCGGCATCGGTGCCGGACAGCAGTCCCGTATCCACTGCACCAGACTGGCCGGCAGCAAGGCGGACAACTGGTTCTTACGTCAGTCTCCCCAGGTGCTGGGTCTGCAGTTCGTAGACAGCTTAGGCAGAGCCAACCGTGACAATGCCATTGATGTCTACATGGGCGATGAGTACATGGATGTGCTGGCTGACGGTACCTGGGAAGGTATCTTCAAGGTAAAACCCCCTGTATTTACCAGAGAGGAAAAGAGAGCATGGCTTGACAAAATGCAGGATGTGACTCTGGGAAGCGATGCATTCTTCCCCTTCTCCGATAATATCGAGAGAGCTCATAAAAGTGGTGTAAAATACATCGCACAGCCCGGTGGATCCGTGCGTGATGCAGATGTTATTGCATGCTGCGATAAATATAACATGGTGATGGCGTTTACAGGCATCCGTCTGTTCCACCATTAAGACAGATATTTGCGGGCAGGACTGTAACAGGACCTGCCTGTAACTATTCAGAGCCATGTAAATCTGTAATAAGCTGACCATTTATGGTCAGACTTTTAGAGATTTATATGGCGAGGTAACCACATGAGCAAAAGGTGAGCCTTGAAAAGGCGATTTTGCGAATGGGGTTCTGAATAGTTTTTATAAGGAAGATGAGGAAAGCGTAGTTATGGACAGACGAGGGGCAGAGAAAAGCAGAGAAATGATGCTGGACGAATTGCTGGGATATGACCGGATCACGATCCAGTGCCATGACAATCCGGATGCGGATGCGATAGCGTCCGGGTTTGGATTGTATTGTTTTTTCCGTGATCAGGGAAAAGATGTGAGACTGCTGTATGCCGGGAAGAATAAAGTGAGAAAGGCAAACCTGACGCTGATGGTGGAAAAGCTTGGAATTCCGCTGAAATATCTGGCGCATCCCGGAGAGGAGCCGGTGGACGGACTTCTGATCACAGTGGACTGTCAATACGGTGCCGGCAATGTGACCGTAATCCCGGCAGAGGAGATCGCAGTGATCGATCATCATCCTCTGGAAGTGATCTGTACGGAGAAAATGCGATTACAACCTAATCTTGGCAGCTGTGCGACTCTGGTATGGACCATGCTTCAGGAGATGCATTATCCGGTGGAGAAAAATAAAGATCTGGGGACCGCTTTGTATTATGGGCTGTTCATGGATACCAATCAGTTCTCGGAGCTGTCCAATCCGGTGGATATGGATATGCGCGAAAGCCTGAACTTTGACAAAAATCTGGTATCCCTGTTCCGCAATTCCAATATTTCCCTGAAGGAGCTGGAGATCGCCGGGGTGGCACTGTTACGTTGTAATTACAATGACGATTACCAGTTCGCTGTGATCCATTCCCAGCCCTGTGACCCCAATGTGCTGGGACTGATCAGTGATTTTCTGCTTCAGGTGGCGGGGGTTAACACTTGTGTAGTCTATAACGAGGACAGCGGCGGATATAAATTCTCCGTCAGAAGCTGTATCCGGGAGGTTAATGCCAGTGAATTGTCGGATTATCTCTCGGAGGGGATCGGTTCCGGCGGCGGCCATGTGGAAAAGGCCGGAGGCTACATCAGCATGAAGCTGTATGAGGAAAAATATCCAACCCTGCATTCTGAGGCTTATTTCAATAACCGGATGACGCAGTATTTTGACAATTTTGAGATCGTATATGCGAAAGAACGCAAATTCCCTGTAAAAGAGGGTAAAAAATACCGCAGGCGGAAAGAGCCGATCGCCTGCCTGAGGGCAGCGGACCTGGCAGAACTCGGAAACGTGGTATCCATCCGTACCGTGGACGGTACGATGGATATCGACACCAGACAGGATATGTATTTCACCCTGGAGCGTACCGGGGAGCTGCATCCGGTTCCGACCGGGAGATTTCACCGGATCCTGGAACTGTGTGATCTGCCCCTGCCGGAGGAATATTGCAGCTCTATGGGATATATCCCGAGAGTCAAGGAAGGCGGGGATGGCAGTAATCATCTGCTGACGGAATATGTCCGTATGGGTATGCCTGCGGATGCTTTCTGTATCTATGCCCTCGAGCTGAAGCGGGGAGTAAAGATATTCCCCATCTGGGATGAGGATACTTATATGACGGGCAGAGCCGGAGATTATCTGGTGGCCAGTGAGGATGATCTGCACAATATGTTCATAGAGCCTGCGCAGAATCTTCTGAATAATTTTGAAGAGATGACATAAGAATCGCAAAAAAAGGTTTATAAAATTTTCCTTGTGTGGTAAGATTAAGGTTACGAAAACAGTATTAAGTAAACGAAAGGCAAGGATATTACCATGAGCGAACTGGAAAAAGAAATCGTAGATTCCGCAGAAGTGAAGGAATCTAAGAATTTTATAGAGCAGATCATCGACAAGGATCTGGCGGAGGGTGTATACGATACCGTACATACCCGTTTCCCTCCCGAACCCAACGGATATCTTCACATCGGACATGCCAAGAGTATTCTGCTGAACTATGGTCTGGCTCAGAAATACAACGGCAAATTCAACCTGCGTTTTGATGATACCAACCCCACCAAGGAAAAGTCTGAATTCGTGGAGTCTATCAAGGCAGATGTAAAGTGGCTGGGCGCGGACTGGGAGGATCGCCTCTTCTTCGCATCCAACTATTTTGACCAGATGTATGAGGCAGCAGTAAAGCTGATCAAAAAGGGCAAGGCGTATGTCTCTGACTTAAGTGCAGAGCAGATCCGTGAGTACAGAGGAAGCCTGACCGAACCCGGCAAGGAGGATCCCGGCAGCGTAAGAAGCGTAGAAGAGAATCTGGCACTGTTCGAGGATATGAAGGCCGGAAAGTACGAGGACGGCTCCAAGGTACTGCGTGCCCGTATCGATATGGCATCACCGAATATCAATATGCGTGATCCCGTTATCTACCGTGTGGCACATATGTCTCACCAGAATACCGGTGACAAATGGTGCATTTACCCGATGTACGATTTTGCACATCCTATCGAGGATGCCATTGAAGGCGTGACCCACTCTATCTGTACTTTGGAGTTCGAGGATCACAGACCCTTATATGACTGGGTGGTAAGAGAACTGGAATACCCGCATCCTCCCAAGCAGATCGAGTTCGCCAAGCTGTACCTGACCAACGTGGTGACCGGTAAGCGTTATATCAAGAAGCTGGTAGAGCAGGGGATCGTGGACGGCTGGGATGATCCCAGACTGGTATCCATCGCAGCACTGCGCAGAAGAGGCTTCACACCGGAATCTATCAAGAAGTTCGTAGAGCTGTGTGGTATCTCCAAGGCACAGTCTTCCGCAGATTATGCGATGTTAGAGTACTGTATCCGTGAGGATCTGAAGACAAAGGCGCCCCGTATGATGGCGATCCTGGATCCCGTAAAGCTGGTCATTGATAATTATCCCGAAGGACAGACCGAGATGCTGCCTGTAGTCAACAATCCGGAGAATGAAGAACTGGGAAGCCGTGAGGTTCCTTTTGGTAAGGAGTTATATATCGAGAGAGACGATTTCATGGAAGAGCCTCCCAAGAAGTATTTCCGCATGTTTCCGGGCAACGAAGTGCGCCTGATGAACGCTTATTTCGTAAAGTGCACCGGTTGTGTCAAGGATGAAAACGGTAAGGTTGTGGAAGTACATGGTACCTACGATCCGGAGAGCCGCGGCGGCAACAGCCCGGACGGTCGTAAGGTTAAGGGAACGATCCACTGGGTAAGTGCAACCGAATCTGTGAAAGCACAGGTGCGTCTGTATGAGAATATTATTGATGAGGAGAAGGGTGTATACAACGAGGACGGAAGTCTGAATCTGAACCCGAATTCTCTGACCACTCTGACAGAGTGCCGCTTAGAGCCTGCATTTGCAAAGGCACAGGCGTACGACCGCTTCCAGTTCGTGAGACAGGGCTTCTTCTGCGTGGACTGCAAAGACACCAAACCCGGAGAACTGGTATTTAACCGTATCGTATCTCTGAAGAGCTCTTATGTACTGCCTAAGTAAGTTTGGAAAAGGAGAAACATATGTCAGACAAATTGTGCGGGTTGGCCGGACTGGGCCTGGATAACCTGGAGGATATGGATATTTTTGGACAGGAGAAAAAGGAAGAACAGGTAGCGGCCGAGGCACCTAAGATAGAAGAAAAGGACCTGATCTACGACAAGAATTTCACCTGCCCGGTATGCGGAGAAGATTTTCCCGCCAAGATCATGAAGACCGGCAAGGCGAGACTTTTAGGCACGGATCAGGATCTTCGTGCAAAATACGAAGGAATCGATGCGGTAAAATATGATGTGATCCTGTGTCCCCATTGCGGATATGCGGCGTTGAACAGATATTTCAACAACATTACCAAGGTATATGCCAAACTGATCAAAGAGAATATCAGCAGCAAAGTACAGCTGCACACCTATGATGACGATATCTATACCTATGAAGAGGCGATCGAACGCTATAAGCTGTGCCTCGCAAATGCGGTGGTAAAACGTGCCCATGCCAGCGAGAAGGCTTATATCTGCTTAAAGAGCGGATGGCTCATGAGAGGATATCACGAATATCTGGAAGAATCCGGAGATACGGACATGGCCCGTCTCCGTGAAGTGAAAAACATGGAAGAGGCCTATCTGAAGAATGCTTATACCGGCTTCACGGAAGCACTTCAGACCGAAGGATTTCCCATGTGCGGTATGGATGAAATTACGGTGGAGTTCCTGATCGGAGTATTGGCCACCAGATTTCAGAAATACGATGTGGCAAGCCGTATGGTGGCTTCAATCCTCACATCTCCATCGGCCAATGCCCGTACCAAGGACAAGGCAAGAGAGTTGAAAGACCAGATCCTGGAGGAACTGAAGAGTCAGAAAAAGTAGGACAACATTATGTATGATATGACGATCCGGCTGCGTACAGACAGTGACAAATGTCTGTACCAGCAGATATATGAGCATATACGACAGGAAATCAGGGAAGGGAAGCTTCTGGCAGGAGAGAGGCTTCCCTCCACGCGTTCTTTGGCAGAATATCTGCAGGTGGCCAGAAGTACGGTGGATTATGCTTATGACCAGCTGTTAAGTGAAGGATATATCGAGGCGAGACCCTATAAGGGATACTTTGTATGCAAATTGGAGGGAATCTTCACTCTGGAGCAGGAAACTGGCAGGGTGCCGGAACCGGAGGCATGGGATCCACAGGCAGAAGACCGGGACGAGGAAAAAAGGATTGACTTTTCCCCCTATGGAATCGATATGAACGGTTTCCCTTTCGGTGTCTGGAAACGGATTACGAAAAATATCCTGAATGACAGCAACAGTGAACTGTTTGCCCAGGGAGAGGCGCAGGGGGATTATGATCTGAGACTGACGATCAGCCGTTACCTGCATTCTTCCCGAGGGGTGAACTGCCGTCCGGAGCAGATCATTGTGGGCGCGGGAAATGATTATCTGCTGTTACTGTTGGAGAAAATATTGGGGAGACATGTGGGAATTGCCATGGAGAATCCTACGTATAAACGTGCGTACCGTATCTTTCGGTCATTCGCCTATCATATTGTGACGGTGGATATGGATGATAAGGGAATGCGTGCGGACAGACTGGAACAGGAACCGGTCAGGGTGGCCTATGTCATGCCCTCCCATCAGTACCCTACCGGAGCGGTGATGACGATCGGCCGGCGGGCGGAGCTGTTGCGCTGGGCGGAGAAAAAGCCGGACCGCTATCTGATCGAAGATGATTACGACAGTGAATTCCGGTATCGCGGCAAACCGATTCCGTCCCTGCAGTCCTCGGACGATAGGGGAAAGGTGATCTACATCGGTACTTTTTCCAAGGCGATCGCACCGGCGATCCGTGTCAGCTATATGGTGTTGCCGGAGACACTGTTGGAGGTGTACCGCAGGGATTGTTCTTTCTATTCCTGTACGGTATCCAGAATCGACCAGCGAATCCTGAATGAGTTTATCCGGGACGGTTATTTCGAAAGGCATCTGAACAAGATGCGGATGCGTTATCGTGCCAAACACGACCAGCTGTTAGAGGGACTGGAGCCTTTTCAAAAAAAATTCCGGATCTCCGGGGAAGATGCTGGGCTGCATCTGCTGTTGACGGCGAAAGGAAATGTGACGGAAAAAGAGCTTCTGGATGCCGCTGCGGCGGAAAATGTGAAGGTCTATGGGATGTCAGAGAATATGGTGGTATCCGCTGCGGACAAAGCGACAGTGCTGCTGGGATTCGGAAGTATGGATGAGGCATACATGAAAGAAGGCCTCCGCCGGTTGCAAAATGCATGGCTGTGAGACCTTCTCAGGATACTGCTATTATTCTTCGGTTACGGGAGGCTCTTCGTCCTCGGCATCCTCTTCATCGAAAAATTCTTCCACATCTTCGACGGTTTCGCCTTCTTCGCCGGACAGATCGGCTGCCTGACCGGAGAGCGGTGTGAAATCAGAGGAGGAAGAGGAAGCTTCGGTTTCAGCGGTTTCTTCCGTGGGAGCGGAAGCCGGAACGGAAGCATTCAGAGGAACGTAATTGCGGGAGAACTCCGTGCTCTCGTCCAGATCCTCGTGGAAATCATCGTAATCGTCATCTGCGTCGGTGGATTCCATCAGCAGAGAGTTTTTTTGTTGCATATAGTAGTAAGCAGCTGCGGCTGCGGTACCTACTGCTGCAGTGAACAGCAGAAATTTGCCAAATTTTTTAGCCATAGGGTTGCTCCTTCCATGTTGTAGTGTATGTAACGGTTCGGAATTTTATACATTTGTCCATACAGTTATATGATAAACCTTATTGCGTAAAATGAAAAGGGATATGTTGCGATATGAATGAGAAATTTTTTGATTTAAAAAAAGAAAAGCAGGATCGTATGATCAATGCCGCACTGAAAGTATTTGCACTGCACGGTTACCGCCATGCCTGTACGGATGATATTGTAAAGGAGGCGGCTATCAGCAAGGGTTTGTTATTCCATTATTTCGGAAGCAAACTGGGCGTATATGCATTTGTCTATGATTACAGCGTCCGTTACCTGTTGCTGGAGTTGTCTACGGCGGTGGATGCGAAGGAGACGGATCTGTTTGCTCTGCTGCAGCAGGTGGAATGTGGCAAAATGCATGCCATGTGCGGTTATCCTTATCTGCAGCCTTTTCTGAACCGGGCGCAGACGGAAAATGTCAGTGAAGCATTGCTGGCGGTAGAAGAGAGAAAACAGCAGCTGGAAGATTATCTGGAGTCTGTTTTCGCAAGAGCGGATCTGGGTAAATATGCTTCCGCAGAGGATGCCGTGAAACTTCGTAAAATGCTGGAACTGACCATTAAGGGATTGATGAACGAGAGGATTTTAGAGGATGCTTTTCAGCCGGAGATGTTGTATGAAGAGATCACAGAGTATCTGAACTTAAGCAGAAGGCTGGCGGAACGTTCCACACAGCCCTCTGACGAAGCGTTTTCAGAAAAATAGCATCCTATTTGCATCATAATTTTGAAGAAAATGATAACTATTTAGACATCTTATAGGTGGGATCTGCGGGATATCCGCCTTTTAATTTCTGCATGCCGCGCTGGATGGCATCTTTGGAGTTCTTCCAGTCGGCGTCCTTATTTCGGTAATCGAATTTTTCCACCAGCCAGGATACATCCTCAGAGATCCGCTGCATATTCGCTTCCATGACGGGCAGGAGGCAGTCGTAGAATTCCTGCTTTTCCTTATCGGAGAGTTTGCGGTCGGCGGCTTCACAGAGGTCTCCGAAGTGAGGCAGGCAGAAGCCTTTTCCGTTTATGATCTTATTCCGGAAACTTTCGTCATTTTTCCACAGATAGAAAAAGGTGTCCAGGTATCTTTCATAAGTATCCTTGTACTGGGAACAGATATAGCAGGAGTCCTCTTTTGCGCGGATCCACATACCGATGGTATTTTCACTGCCTTCGGCTTTTTTGAATTTTCCCAGAAGAGAACTTTTTCCGGGACGGAAGGAAGCAAATTCCTGCTGCATTTCCCGGATCATACGCTGGTAGTGCGTTTTCAGGATCCAGGCGTTGCCGAGAGTATTGCCGTAGTCGAACATCTTCTGAAAATGATAGCGGCAGAATCCGGTCTTGTCGGTCTGTTCTCTAATATCCGCTTCCATGTAGGAGGAACCGGAGCCTAAGACGAAGTCTAACAGATCCTGTTCGATACTTCTGTGGATGAAGCAGAAAGGACATTCGTCCTGGGCGTTTACGGCATCATTTAAGGGAATTGTGTATAACTGTTCTTTCATAGAAAACGATCCTTTCCTGACGATATTCTGTCTGTATGAAAACTATTGTAAACGATGTTTGAAATAATTGCAAAAAGATTACTGATTTGTAAAATAATGTCATTTAAAATTAAGAATTGTTTTGTTGTAATACATTTCATTTCAAGCTACTATGATAGTACAAGTGTAAAGCGAAAATAGAAAGATGTGATTTATTTGATATTCAGCAGTATTGAATTTCTGCTGTGGTTCCTGCCGATTTTCCTGATTGTCTATGGAATCACACCGCATAAATACAGAAACCTGACACTGCTTATAGGCAGCATTGTCTTTTATGCAATGGGAGATGCAGGAAATCTTGCACCTTTGATGATTTCCGTTTTATGTAATTATTTTATCGGGCTGCATCTGGCAAAGCGCAGCCCCAGGACGTTATGGCGCAAGAGGCTGTTGTTCGTGACAGCATTGAGTATTAACATTGGCATTCTGATCTGGTTTAAGTGCCGGGGAGGTTCTGCGGGACTTCCTCTGGGGATCAGTTTTTATACCTTTCAGATATTGTCTTATCTGATCGATGTATATCGCGGAGATGCAGATAGGGAGTATTCTTTTTTAAAATTTGCAACTTATGTGGTCATGTTTCCGAAGCTGATCTCCGGCCCCATTACCCGTTATGGTGAGGTGAAAGACAGCCTGTACAACAGGACTTTTACTATGCAGGGACTGGAGGACGGCATGAAGCTGTTCGTCTTAGGACTGGCAGCCAAAGTGCTGTTGGCCGACCGCGTAGGGATCCTGTGGCATGAAGTACAGGTAACCGGATTCGAGAGTATCTCCACTCCGCTGGCATGGCTGGCAGCCATTGCTTATTCCATGGAGATCTATTTTGATTTCTGTGGATATTCGTTGATGGCAATGGGGCTTGGCAGGATGCTGGGAATCGAACTGCCCAGAAATTTCCGCAGACCTTATATGGCCCGGGGGGTCAGGGATTTTTACCGCAGATGGCATATGACACTGGGGCAATGGTTCTGCCGGTATGTCTATATTCCGCTGGGAGGCAGCAGACGAGGGGAACTTTGCACGATTTTTAATCTGTTGGTGGTATGGATGCTGACAGCTTTCTGGCATGGCGCCGGCTGGAACTTTTTCTGCTGGGGCGGATTGCTCTGGATCTGCATTGTGCTGGAACGGCAGCTGGGAAGATTAAAATTCGTACATAAAATGAAAGTACTGCCGCACATTTATCTGTGGCTGATCATTCCCGTAAGCTGGATGTGCTTTGCCATTACGGATCTGTCACAGCTGCAGGTCTATCTGGATAAAATGATGTGGCTGGCACCGGGGATCAGTGGCGGCTATGAGGATGCGTGGAAAGCATTGTCTACCTACGGTGGGCTGTTAGCCGTATCCGGGCTGGCATGTACGCCGGCAATCGAGAAGTTGTACGATTACGGCAAGGATAAGATCCTGATGAAAATATTGCTGGCAGCGGTATTCTGGTATTGCGTCTGGAGACTTATATTAGAGGGAAATAACCCATTTATGTACTTTAGTTTTTAGAAAATCTGGATAGGATAGGAAATATGTTACAGAAACTACGACAATGGATAAGAAAATTATCCTTTCCCATCAGTCTGCTGCTTATGGGAGTCCTGTTTTTTACATGGACGGACAACTGGCAGGTGTATACGGATCCCCTTCGGGAATTGTATAACAGGGGTGTGCAGCTGGCAGCCGGTGCCCGGATGGGTCATACATCGGAACCCGGACAACAGGACGGAACCGTATCGGGGGATACGGTCCCGGAAGGCACAGAAGATCCCACAGGGGAAAGTCGGACACCGGCAGTCGGAGAGACATCGGCAGATACGCAGACAGAGACAATGACAACGGAGGAACCACAACCGACAGAGCCTTCGGAAGAACTGCCAAAAGAAGTGGTCTACCATACGGTGGATGACAGCTATTTTGATGATGCTGTATTTATCGGGGATTCCCGGACAGTGGGAATGTATGAATATGGTGGACTGGAAGAGACCTCCACATTTTATGCCTCTACCGGACTTACGATTTATAAGATGTTCGATTCGAAAATAGTAGCGGTGCCGGGGCAGAAGAAAAAGATCACGGTGGAAGAGGCACTATCCGAGAAACAGTTTGCCAAGATCTATCTGATGATCGGTATTAACGAGATGGGAACCGGTACGGTGGAATCTTTCATGAAGGCTTACGGGGAGGCAGTACAGCATTTGCAACAGCTGCAGCCCGATGCGGTGATCTACCTGCAGGCGATCATGAAGGTGACCACGGAGCGCTCCGGGCAGGGAGACTATATTACCAATGAGGGCATCGAAGCCAGGAATGAAGAAATCGCGAAGCTTGCGGATGATGAGAAGATATATTACCTGGATGTGAATCCGCTGATCTGTGATGAGACCGGAGGAATGGTGGCATCCTATACTTATGACGGAGTGCACCTGAAGGCCCAGTATATTCCCATCTGGCTGGACTTTTTGAAAGAACATGCAGTGGAATAAATTTTTTCTTGACTGTGGAACGATGAAAAGCTATCATGTAACTAATAAGGTCACATAGGTGTGGGCAGGTAGATGACTATCTGCCTATCTCTATGCAGCAAATATTACAAGTTCACATGTCTATGACACAGGAGGAGAAAAATGAGCGAGAAGACTACACTCGGCGAAAATGGCATTTACGATGCCAGATCCTTGGGCGTGCCCAAGATGCTTCTGCTGGGACTTCAGCACATGTTCGCAATGTTCGGTGCCACGATTCTGGTACCCATGCTGACAGGTCTGGATGTTTCCACAACACTGTTATTTGCAGGTCTGGGAACTTTACTGTTCCATCTGCTGACCAAGAGAAAAGTACCCGCATTCCTGGGTTCTTCCTTTGCATTCTTAGGCGGTTATGCCGCGATCGCACCTATGGCAGACGGAGCGGACAATTCCGCATTGCTTCCTTATGCCTGCTTCGGCGTGGCCTGCTCAGGTCTGCTGTATCTGGTATTATCCCTGTTGATCAAGATCTTCGGTACCGGCAAGGTAATGCGTTTCTTCCCGCCCATCGTAACCGGCCCCATCATCATTGCCATCGGTCTGACCCTGTCCCAGTCCGCTATCAACAACTGTTCCGCAGACTGGCTGATCGCAGTGGTCGCTATTGCACTGGTAGTGATCTGCAATATCTGGGGTAAGGGAATGGTGAAGATCGTTCCGATCATCATCGGCGTTGTTGGTTCTTATGTGTTGGCAGCTATCTTAGGTCGCGTGGATTTCACACCCGTTGCGGAAGCTGCATGGATCGGACTTCCCATCCACTGGAATGAGACTGCTTTCTGGGCACTGTCCGACGGCAACACTTCTTTGTTAATTACTTCCGTGATCACTATTATGCCGATCGCACTGGCTACCATGGTAGAGCATATCGGAGATATCTCCGCTATTTCTTCCACCGTTGGTATCAACTATATCAAGGAGCCCGGATTGCATCGTACGTTGTTAGGTGATGGTCTGGCTACCATTATTGCATCCCTGTTCGGTGCTCCTGCGAATACCACTTACGGTGAGAACACCGGTGTACTGTCTCTGACCAAGGTATTCGACCCCAGAGTTATCCGTATTGCAGCAGGCTTTGCTGTACTGTTCTCCTTCTCCCCGAAGGTAGCAGCATTGATCGGCTGTATGCCTACCGCTACCTGCGGTGGTGTATCCCTGGTACTGTACGGTATGATCTCTGCAGTCGGTGTCCGTAACATCGTAGAGACTCAGGTAGACTTTACCAAGAGCCGTAACGTTATCATCGCCGCTCTGATCCTGGTACTGTCCATCGGTATCAACTACAGTGCAGCAGGCGCTATCGCATTCCACATCGGCGAGATCACCATCAGCCTGTCCGGACTGGCAGTAGGTGCGCTGACCGGTATTATCCTGAATGCAGTACTGCCCGGCAAGGACTACAAGTTCGATGAGGACAAGCCCGATGACACCGGCGTATGCTTCGCGGTAAAGGGTCAGGAGAACTAAGACATTTTTGCTGAAAACAGCATAAACTGAACAAAGAAAGTAAGAGAGAGCATCCATGGCAGAAATATAGAGCCATGGATGCTCTCTTTTTCAGTTATATGCCTAACCCTCTGATATCTCCGTGATCACCTGGTCAAGTACTTCAAAATAATTCTCGAAGGTCTTGCGGCAGCATCCGGGATCGTCGATCACGATGCCCTCCGTGCGCAGACCGGTGAGGGCAAACCCCATAGCCATGCGGTGGTCGGCGTAGGTGGCTACGGTACAAGGCTTTGGCGTCCCCGGATAGATGGTGATGCTGTCCTGCGTCTCTTCGCAGCGGATGCCCATACGGGTCAGTTCTGTACAGATGGCATGGATGCGGTCACTCTCCTGGAAACGGATGTGCCCGATGCCTGTGATACAGGAGGGGCTGTCGGCAAACGGTGCGATGGCTGCCAGTGTGATCGCCTGATCGGAACAGGAGGACATGTCCACCGTGATACCATGGAAAGCGGGAGTCTGCGTTCCGGCGTCCGATAAAGCTGAAGGAGGCAGCAGGAGGACTCCCTTTTCCGTATCCTGTGCGGTACATCCCATTTTCTCTAAGATACGCAGGAATTCTACATCTCCCTGCAGACTTTCAAAATGCACATGCTCTACACAGACCGGGATTCCCAGTAACGGTACCATCGCATAGAAATAACAGGCGGCAGAGACATCCGGCTCAATCTGATAATCTAATGCTTTATAATGCTGACCGGCGGGAATACGGAACTGATCCGGCGTGGGACGCTCCACGCAGACTCCGAACTGCTCCATCATCTTCTGCGTCATTTCGATATACGCCATCCCATGGGTACCCTCTACCTGAATCGTAAAATCTTCCGAAGACAAAGTCGAAGCAATCAGCAGCGCACTCAGAAACTGACTGCTGTGCCCGATATCGATGGAGATATGATCCTGTCCGAACCCATGAGCGGTCAGCGTAAAAGGAAAATGCCCATCTTCTCCTTCACAGCGGACCTCACACCCCAATTCTGCCAGAGAGGACAGAAGCGGATCCATGGGGCGCCTCTTCATCTGCTCTGAAGAATCCATGTGAAAAACACCTTCCGAGACACCTAACGTAGCCGTCAGAAAACGCGCAGCCGTTCCCGCACTTCCCACATTTAACACAGCCTCTTCACAGGGAAGCTTTCCTCCCAGTCCTTCTACCGTGACGATACAACTCTCCTCATCCACCGTCGTCTCAAATCCCAGATCCTGCACACACTTAAGAAAATGCCTCGAATCATCCGAGAACAACACCCCACGCAGCGTGGACTTTCCCTCCGCCAGCATCGCCAGAAGGAGACTGCGGTTCGTGATACTCTTAGAACCCGGTACATGGACTGAGAGAGGTTCAGTCGTTTTTTTGATATCACTATATATAGTAGGAACGCGGTAAATGTTATTTGCCATGGATCTGTGTATCCTTCCTTGCTTCGTTTAAATATAAAATCATCGAGATAACCGAGTAGCTGACATTGGGGTAAGGGCAAGCAGACTCTAAGCAGGCGTCGGTACCATAGCGTCCCAAGGGACGCATTGCGTGGGTATTAACCACGCTTATGTACCGCTACGCGCTGCGTCCGTAAGCGAATCGTGCTAAAGCACGCGCGGGTCTGCGGCTCTTAGCCCCAATGGAGGCTACGTGTTGATTATTAAATCATACCATTTTCCGCTCCACGGCACAACTCTCAAAAAGTTTAAAAAATAATAGTTGACATTCCTAGCGGAATAGTATAGTATAAATCCATAACATCCATATCAGATAAGTAGGAAATAAAAACAAACACAATTTTCAGGTTTAAGGAGGATTCTATTATGAGTAAGATTTACACATCCGCAACCCAGCTGATCGGACATACACCCCTTTTAAAGGTGACAAACTACTCGAAGGATCAGAATATCGAAGGCGTAGAACTGTTGGCAAAGCTGGAGTACTTCAATCCCGCAGGAAGCGTTAAGGACAGAATCGCACTGGCAATGATCGAAGATGCCGAGAAGAAGGGTATTTTAAAAGAAGGTTCCACCATCATCGAACCCACCTCCGGCAACACCGGTATCGGCCTGGCAAGTGTGGCTGCAGCCAAGGGCTACAGAACCATTCTTACTCTTCCCGAGACCATGAGTGTGGAGCGCCGTAACCTCCTGAAGGCATACGGTGCAGAGCTGGTACTGACCGAAGGCGCCAAGGGCATGAAGGGAGCTATCGCCAAGGCAGAAGAGCTGGAGAAGTCCATCCCGGGAGCCGTGATCCTCGGACAGTTTGATAACCCCGCGAACCCCGCCGCACATGCAGCTACCACCGGTCCCGAGATCTGGGAAGACACTGATGGAAAGGTTGATATCTTCGTAGCAGGTGTAGGTACCGGCGGAACCGTGACCGGCATTGGTACTTATTTAAAATCCAAGAATCCCAATGTGAAGATCGTAGCAGTAGAGCCTGCAGATTCTCCCGTACTTTCCGGCGGACAGCCCGGACCGCATAAGCTGCAGGGTATCGGCGCAGGATTCGTTCCTTCCGTTCTGAATACCGGCATTTATGATGAGATCTTTACCGTTACTACCGATCAGGCATTTACCACCGGCCGCCTCATCGCTCATAAGGAAGGTATCCTGGTAGGAATCACCTCCGGCGCTGCTCTGTACGCAGCAGCACAGATCGCAAAACGCCCTGAAAATGCAGGCAAAACAGTCGTAGCATTGCTTCCCGATTCCGGTGACAGATACCTGTCCACCCCGATGTTTGCAGAAGCTTAAGACGAAATTTGCAGAACTGGACAGACTTGCATTCTTGTGTTAGAATGTATGGCATGGTACTAGGAATTCAAGGAATCCGCGCTTTTCTCCCCTTAAAAGCGCGAACCTGGAATGGAGGAACTTATGGAACCGATCATTCAGATCAAGAATGTAACAAAAACTTTTATTGGTAAAGATAATCAGGTAGAAGCCTTAAAGGGTATCAGCCTGGATATCAACAAGGGAGACATCTACGGCATCATCGGTATGAGTGGTGCCGGAAAATCTACCCTGGTACGCTGCCTGAACTATCTGGAGAAGCCCACCACGGGAACCGTAGTCGTAGAAGATCAGGATCTTTCGACACTGACTGAGGCCGAACTTCGTAAGGTTCGTACAGGCATTGCGATGATCTTTCAGCATTTTAATCTGCTCATGCAGAGAAGTGTTCTGGACAATGTATGCTTCCCCATGGAGATCGTGGGCGTGAAGAAGCAGGCAGCCAGAAAGCGCGCTATGGAACTGCTCGAGATCGTAGGACTTAAGGAAAAGGCAGACGCTTATCCTTCCCAGCTCTCCGGTGGACAGAAGCAGCGTGTGGCAATCGCAAGAGCTCTTGCCAATACCCCGAAGATCCTGCTGTGTGATGAGGCGACCAGTGCGCTGGATCCCACGACGACCAAGGAGATCCTGAAATTATTACAGGACATCAACAAACAGTACGGCATCACCATCGTGATCATCACTCATGAGATGGCTGTGGTACAGGAGATCTGTTCCCATGTAGCCATTATCGATGCCGGAGAACTGGCAGAGCACGGTACTGTGGAGGAGGTATTCTCCAGACCCCAGTCCGCAGCCGCAAGAAAGCTGGTGTTCATGGTGGATCCCAAGGCAAAGGAAATGTCCGGCAAACGCTGCATCCGCATTGTTTTCACCGAGAATTCTTCTTTCGAGCCTGTGATTGCCAATATGGTGCTGGAGTGCAAGGCTCCCGTCAACATTCTGTTAGCGGATACCAAGGACATCGGCGGTATCGCCCATGGACAGATGATCCTGCAGCTGCCGGAGGATGAAATGGCAGCGAACAAGATGATCCATTATTTACAGGAGAGAAAACTGGAAGTGGAGGAGTTGAGAGACTATGTGGGATAATGCAACGATTATGATGCTGGTGGAAGGCACCTTTGTTACTTTGTATATGACCCTTGTTTCCACATTTATGGGGTATGTACTCGGACTTCCTATGGGAATTGCCCTGGTGATTACCGCACCGAAGGGACTGCGTCCGAACAAGATCATTTATAAGATTCTGGATGTGATCGTCAACATTGTGCGAAGCATTCCGTTTTTGATTTTGTTGATCATGATCATCCCTTTGACCCGTATCATTGTAGGAAAGAGCTACGGTCCGACGGCTACCATCGTTCCTCTGACTCTGGCAGCGGCACCGTTCATTGCCAGAATGGTGGAATCTTCTCTGTTGGAGGTAGATCACGGAGTGATTGAAGCAGCACAGAGCATGGGAGCTAACCTGTGGACGATCATCTGGAAGGTTATGCTGGCAGAATCCAGAACCTCATTGCTTGTGAATGCGACCATTGCACTGGGAACAATCTTAGGCTACTCCGCTATGGCAGGTGCCGTAGGTGGAGGCGGACTCGGTGATATTGCGATCCGATATGGTTATTATCGTTACCAGACCGATATTATGCTGGTGACAGTAGTATTGTTGGTACTGTTGGTACAGCTGCTGCAATATATCGGAATGACGATTTCCAAGAAATTGGATAAGAGAACCCGTTAGGGAAAACGAAAAGATTGAGGCAGATGTAAGGCATCTGATTCAATAGACTAAAATTTTTTACCAAAAGATTTAGGAGGAGAAGTATTATGAAAAAGAAAGTGATTGCTTTGATCGCAGTTGCAGCATTGTCCGTGAGCGCACTGACCGGCTGCGGCAGCAACGAAACAGCTGCTCAGACCAGCGAGGCAGCTGCAACAACAGCTAACCAGGAAACCACTGCCCAGACTACCGAGGCAACAGAAAGCAAGGAAGTAGCTGACACCGATACCACTATCAAGGTAGCTGCAAGTGCAGTACCTCATGCAGAGATCCTGGAGGCAGCAAAGCCTCTGTTAGCGGAGCAGGGTTATACTCTGGAGATTCAGATTTTTGATGACTATGTACAGCCTAATTTAGTAGTAGAGTCCGGTGATTTCGATGCAAACTACTTCCAGCATATTCCTTATCTGGAGAGTTTCAACGAGGAGAAAGGTACCCATCTGGTAAATGCCGGCGGTATCCATTACGAGCCCTTCGGACTGTATCCCGGAACCGAGACCAGCTTAGACAACATTGACAATGCAACCATCGCAGTACCCAATGATACCACCAATGAGGCACGTGCTCTGTTACTGTTACAGGATAACGGTTACATCACCCTGAAGGATGGTGTGGGTCTGACTGCTACTACCAAGGATATCGTAGAGAACCCTCACAACATCACCTTCGTAGAGCTGGAAGCAGCACAGGTTCCCAGAACCCTTCCGGAAGTATCCTTCGGTGTCTTGAACGGCAACTATGCTATGGAAGCAGGCCTGACTGTTGCAGACGATGCTCTGCTGTATGAGAGCGATGATTCCGAAGCAGCCGCTACTTATGTAAATGTAATCGCTGTTAAGGAAGGCAACGAGAATCTGCCTAAGATCAAGGCACTGGTAGATACCCTGAAGTCCGATGAGATCAAGCAGTTCATCAATGACAATTATAATGGTGGCGTTATCCCTTACAAGTAAAGTGAAACGGATTTGCATGTAATACAACATAAGTAATACGAAAATACGGAGAGCATTCCGTGGAATGGGAGGAGATTTCTCTGAACAGAGTTCGATTGGGTGCTCTCCAGATTTTTCTGTTGTTTCCACAAATCCTATATGAACTATAGGAAAAAGAAAAATAAAGAAAAAATAAGGTAGAATCTGTGGAAACCATAGAAAGATCGGAGCAGTTTTAAACCGCTTTGGCGTAAGCAGGCTGATATGAAAAGTGAAACAGAGCAGGAGGATGCTCGGAAATGAGGATAGGATGAAAATTTCAACCAAAGGAAGATATGCAGTACGTGTCATGTTGGATCTGGCATTGAACAACAATGGAGAGTGTATCAAGGTAAAAGAAATCGCTGCCAGACAGGGGATTTCCGAAAAGTATCTGGAGCAGATCATTGCTGTGCTGAATAAGGCAGGATATGTGAAGAGCGTCCGTGGTGCACAGGGTGGTTACCGCATCGCCAAAGACCCGGCAGATTATACGGTGGGAATGATCCTGCGGCTGACAGAAGGGTCGCTTGCACCGGTGGCATGTCTGGAAGACGGTGCGGACATCTGTGAACGCTGCGATACCTGCGAGACCCTGGAGGTATGGCAGGAGCTGTATGATGCGGTGAATAAAGTAGTGGATGGCGTGACTATTGCAGACTTGGTGGAACGACGCAACAAGCGCCTGGAGAATCTGGATTACTCCATATAACATGATATCAGAGTCAAAAGGTCTAAGCCCACATAAGAATTGAAAGCAGCCCGGCAGGTTATCTGCCGGGCTGTTGTCAGTTCCCGGAGAATGAAGGGGGTCATTCTCACTGAAAAATGTCAACCAAGAGAATGAATGGTTAACAGCTTTAGTATATCGGGAGAACAGCAGAATGTCAACCGAAGAAAGGCGCTGGTTGAAGGACTTTTATCGACAAATATCGCGCAAAAAAACAAATTAATTCGTGTATTTCTCTAACTTTCCAGCATTTACGGGATTTCCCACCCATCAACATCCATGTTAATGAAAGTGAGATAGTCACCTTACTTAGGAGTCCTATATTCCCAAATTTACAATTCATTCAGCCTAGAATATTTGTTGCCATTTAATATTTTAATTGTCCACCAAACACATTTGTGCATAATAGTGAAAGTTCAGTTGATTTTAATCGAATATGCTAGTGGTGAAATTAAGTTGTACTGTTGAACCACTAGTTGTACCTGATCTAACAATTAGTCTAAATTGTGTGCCTGAAGTATCAGCATCTTGGCTCGTACTATAAAAGCTAGTGGCAAAATTACCATAACATAAAGTGTGAGTTCCTCTTAATGCCTGATAATATCCTTCACCAGAAATCGAACCACTTCTGCTTCCGCTAGCATATTCAAAGCTATTACCTATCCCTAATACATCATTCCATCCAATACACCCTTTCAATGTTACACCATTGTCTGTTAAGGAATCTTCTGATGTTTTTGAACTCGCCTCTGCAGTTAAAATATATAATGTTGACGTATTTGCACTAACAGAATATACGGTGTTTGAATTACTTTGATATACAATTCTATTTAATTTTACATTGTAATCTAATTCTTCTATCAGACCGGTTTCATCATATTCATAAGCCTCTACGCATCCATTTAGCTCCTCTTCTAAAGGCACCTCTTGAATATCAATGACATTATTATATTTCTCATAAATTGCCTCTGGATTAGTTGTCATAAGTTCAATAAACGAATTATCATTTTCAAGCTGATTGACAGAAAAAGTTTCGCAATTCGGATGTGCATTGACGTGTATATAATCGGTAAATAGTGCAAATGTGGCAACTAAAACGATTATTACTCTTTTCATATTCATTTCCTCCGTTGTCAATGATGACAATATTACAACTTTGTAACATTTGATTTTCTGTATGTTTGTAAAAAGTTAACAATAATGGAAATTCTTCTAAAATATTTCATATCAAATTCATTGGCAACACCTCTTTCATCATAGAGTTTATTTCTTTACGTAGCTATGTATTTCTACTCACTCTCAACGTTTTCCGAATTCTGCATATACATTATTTCTAATTTAACTCGAATCGGTAACAATAACAAAAAACCAATTAATCCATATAAAATTCCATTTAATGCGATTGAAATTGATATACTTAATTCTTTGAGAAGAAGTGTTCCTTCACCCATTGGCTGAATTGCCATAAAACCGATACAACTTTCAAGGACTCCCATTCCTAAAAATGTAATTCCCGCAAGCTTTATAGCCGATTTTGCTTGAAACAATCGCCTTTTTGATACTGTTTTTCCACTCCGAAAAAAGAATCTAAATGATTCAAAAAATGGGGCACCTAAATTTGTCCCAATCAAAAAAACTGCTGTAGCTAAAAGCATACTTAAAAATGTAGGAACATCCACAAAAAGCATATTCATACTGATTCCCATATTTGCAACAACAGCATATAAGATGACGAATAAAAATGTTATTATGGCTACTGCAAAAGCAAATAATGAACTTCGACTTTTCTTTTTGCTATTTTCTGTTTCTTGGAGAAGATTCATCATATTTGTTTCGGCTCTTTCTGTGTATCCATTTTCCAAAAGATGTTCACCTGATAAAAATTCATTAATATTAGTATGTAAAATATGACATAAAGGAACAATCAATGCTAACTCTGGCATTCCTCTACCACATTCCCACTTGGATATTGTTTTGTTGCTGACACCAATGGCTTCGGCTAATTGCTGTTGTGTCAACCCTTGTTCTTTTCTTAATGTAGATATGAATATTCCAATCTTTTCTTGGTTCATTGACACTTACTCCTCCCTATTGTGAATAATGTCATTTGTCATGATTATATTTTATACTTTTTTTCATTTAGAACAACTCCTTTTCCGTAGATATAAGTCCACCTATCGTAGAATTGCTCTTTTAAAATAATTATATCCGTAGTTATAAAATATAACAGTTAATATATCTCTAAAAATACCTCAAGTGAGAATTTGAATTTTATGTAGTTATAAAAACCACATAAAAAGACTTAAAATACCATGAAATGAAATGTGATGCCAAAAGCTTATTGCTTTTTACTCCACAACGTGGTAAGCTAAACTCTGAAAAGAAGCAGAAAGGTGTATGCCATAATGAGCGAAGCATTTCATATTATATCAGACGGTTCCTGTGATCTTCCCATGGAGCTTACCAAAGAGAAAAATATTACAGTAGTTCCCTTCTATGTATCTTTTGAAGAGGGAAAATATCAGAAGGAAATGGTAGAGATCGGTGTACGTGAATTCTATCAGAAAATGGTGGAGCATCCGGATGTATATCCCAAGTCCTCTATGCCGTCCGTACAGGATTACCTGGATGCATTTCTGCCTTATGTCAAAGCAGGAACCCCCATTCTTTGTATCTGCATCACGACCAAATTCAGCGGCTCTATGCAGTCCGCGCTGAATGCGAAGGCGATTCTGGAAGAGGAATATCCCGAAGCACAGATCTATGTCTGCGATTCTTGCGTGAACACAGTTCTTCAGGGAATCTATGTACTGGAAGCAGTAAGGCTCAGGGATGCAGGTGCAGGATATCAGGAGAGCATTGACCGCCTGAATGAGATCAAGAGTTCTGGAAGAATCTTTTTCACGGTCGGAAATATGGAATACTTAAAGCATGGTGGACGCATCGGCAAAGTCGCAAGTGTAGCAGGAAGCCTGCTTGGCATCAAGCCTATCATCACCTTAAAGGAAGGCGAAATCTTCCCCTCCGGTATCGGCAGAAGCCGCCGCAAGACCGTGGACAAGACCATTGACCTGCTGCTGGCATATCTGGCAGAGGAAAAGGCAGATATTGCAGATTACAGTATCTGCATAGGATACGGCTACGATAAGGAAGAAGCCGTGGAGTTCCGGGACAGACTGGTAAGCAGACTGAAGGAGAAGGGATACGACATCGACACCATTCCCATTTTCCAGATCGGTGCCACCATCGGTGTACACACCGGACCTTATCCGTTGGGAATCGGTGTCGTGAAGAAATCCATTAGAGAGTAACTTGAGAGCTACGCGAGCATAGCCGCGCATAAGCATAGTAAAGACAGCGATGGGCGCTTGCGCACAAATCGCTGTCTTATTCGTTGCGCGGGGCGTAATCATCAAATTTAGTCAAATAAGCCCCGGCAGTTTGCATTGCGCGGGGCGTAATCATCGAATTTAGTCAAATAAGCCCTGGTAGTTTGCATTGCGCGGGGCGTAATTATCAAATTTAGTCAGTGAAGCCCCGGTAGTCTTCGTTACGCAGGGCGTAAACATCAAATCTTGTGTGTAGTGCGTCGCATCTTGGTTTAAGGGCACGGAGAAGCTTGCTCCTGTCACCTGTGCCCAGGCTGAGGCGGAAGAAGGGCACAGGAGGGCGTTTGCCTATGCGCGGCTATGCTTTCGTAAACTCTCAATTTATTCTTTGCAGGCATCTAACAGTTCCTGCACATTTTCAAAAGCATAGTCCGGCAGATACTGGGTATTCGGCTCCCCCTCGGGAGTCAGAATATCCTTTTTTTGTGCCTCGCCGGTGAATAGGACGCAGGTGTCCACACCGCCGTTAATGCCGCAGGCAATATCAGTGTACAGGCGGTCACCGACTACCAGTGTCTCCTCGGGGGTGAAACCGGATATATCCAGGCATAGGTTTACGACTTCTTTGCTGGGTTTGCCTAAGTAAATGGGCTGCTTATCGGTGGTAGCGGTGATCATATCACAGATTGCACCGCAATCGGGGATAAAGCCGAAGTCGATGGGGCAGCGCAGATCCGGATTGGTACCGTAGAAGGGAACGTCCTGGGTGAATAAAACCTTGCAGACTTCCGTAAGCTTGCCGTAATTTAATTCACTGTCGTAGGCAACCACCACACAGTCGATATTCTCTTCGCAGACCTCGGTGACATGAAGTCCATTTTTTCTCAGTTCGGCGATGAAGGAAGCAGTTCCCAGTACGAAGATTTTTTTCTCTGCATAATTTTCCTTCAGAAAACGCAGCGTCATATAGCCGGAGGTGATGAACTGATCCTCTGTGCTATCCAGGTGAAACGCATCGTGGAATTTCTTCACATAGTCCAGTCCGCTTTTCGTGGAATTGTTGGTAATGTAATAAGCCCTGCCACCGATGGCATTGATATAGCGGATCAGATCCGCACTGCCTTCGTACAGGGTATCGCCCACGGCGATCGTTCCGTCAATGTCGAACAGGAAAAGCTTTTTATTTTTCAGACGAGCCAGTTTAGCGGCATCGCTGTATCTATGCTTCGGGTCAAAAGTGTTCATAATGGTCCTCATTTCTGAGCTTGAAATGCTCAGGTTCATGTTAGCAATGAATGTGGTTACTGTCAAGGAAAAGACAGCGCGCGAAGCTAAAATGCACGGAGGGAAAATGAGAGGAGGGAAACGTAAGTGGAATTGCGTAAGCTTTTATGGTATGATAGGCATAGATGTGCGTTGCGCCACATGCAGTGAGGACAGATTAAATTGCGTATGGAACACGGAGCATAAGACAGCACCCTGACATCCCGGAGCAAGAGGCAGCACCCTGACATCCCGGAGCAAGAGGCAGCACTCTGACATTCCGGAGTTACGGGGTGTTTCCGGAATATGCAGTAAAGCTGCCTGATAATGACAAATAAAAAAGGATACGATCAGTGATATGGATGAGAAGAAGGATAAAGGTTTACAAGGAAACGAAAAAATAGAGGAGGCAATTCTGGCATTACAGCAGGAACCCACGGAAGAGCTTCTGGCACACGCGCTGACAGTGGTGCGCAGACGGATGCGGGAGCAGGGGCAGTTCATCGTGGCAGTGGAGCCGCCTTCCGCAGATGTGCAAGAAGCGGTGATGCAGGCAGCCGGAACCGCTATGCGTTTACAGGCGGTGCAGACCTCCGATGGAAAAAAATGGTGGTCGGCGTTCACCGGCTTCGAAGAACAATTAAAAGGAAGCGGCAGTGTGATGTCTACGTTCCTCACGGATATCGAGCAGCTGTTTCGCATGACGCTGACCGCAGAGGGCATTGAAGGTGTGATCTTAAACCCCTGGAACCGGACACTGATGTTAGACAAACATCTCCTCCGTATCATTCTCGGAGAATAATAAAAAAAGGGAGAATCAGAGCATGACAGAAAACTATGAACTGCCGGTGTTGTTCACGGAAGAAGAGCGGAAGGCTTATGCTTCCTGGGGCATCAAAAAAGAGAAATTACTGATGCCGTTTGCCATAGCGACAATCTTGATCTATGCGGTGACGGCGGCATTTGTCGTAATGAAAGTCTGGGGCGTGCGGGACAGTGATCATGTGCTGTTCCAGATGCTGGTACTGGGCGACTGGATCCCGGAGCTGACGGGGACGCTGGCGATCCTTATGACGATCCTGCTGCTGGGACCGTTAAATTATATACTGGATAAATTGTGGAAGAAACCGGCAGAACCTATGACGCTGATCGTAGAACCGGAAGGAACGAACGTGAAGATTCACAAGGCTCAGACCGGCAGAGAAGAGAATCTGAAGAATCGGAAGATGGCGACGGAGACGGAGAGCTATTCGCTGGCACAGTTGTTCGCTTTCTTAAACCCGAAGGACAACACCATCTGTTATCAGAAAAAATGGTACATAATTGGAGAAAATACCATAGAAAACATATATCCTGCAAAATACAGACATCCCTGGATGGATCACCCGGAAAATAAAGCAAGCGCAATCACAGATGTGCAGAGACTTACGGATATTCTAAAAGGGTACGAAGCGTCCCTGGAGGCTGTCCGCAAGGAGCAGGAATGGTTAAACAATCAAAAATAAGAAAGAGGAAAAAGCATGAAATTTATCTCATGGAATGTAAACGGACTGAGAGCCTGCATGCAGAAGGGCTTTTTAGATTTTTTTCAGGAAATAGACGCAGATATTTTCTGCCTGCAGGAGACTAAATTGCAGGAGGGACAGATCGACTTAAATCTGCCCGGATATCACCAGTACTGGAACTATGCGGAGAAAAAGGGCTATTCCGGTACCGCCATTTTTACCAAGGAGGAACCCTTGCAGGTGACCTATGGCATCGGCATGGAAGAGCATGACCATGAGGGCAGAGTGATCACGGCAGAGTACCCGGAATTCTATTTTGTGACAGTCTATGTACCGAATGCCCAGCAGGAATTAAAGCGCCTCGATTACCGGATGCAATGGGAGGCGGATTTTCTGGCTTATCTGAAAAAACTGGAAGAGAAAAAGCCGGTGATCTATGCGGGAGATCTGAATGTGGCACATGAGGAGATTGATCTGAAAAATCCGAAGACCAATCGTGGGAATGCCGGTTTTACGGACGAAGAGAGAAGCTGTTTTTCCAAAGTACTGGAAAATGGATTTATCGATACCTTCCGCTATTTTTATCCGGACCAGACCGGAATCTATTCCTGGTGGTCTTACAGATTCCAGGCGAGGGCGAAAAATGCCGGATGGAGAATTGACTATTTCGTGGTATCGCAGTGCCTGCAGGACAGATTGGCAGATGCGAAGATCCACACGGAAGTTCCGGGATCGGACCATTGTCCGATCGAGCTTGATATACAATAGGCAGAAGACTGCAAAAGGAGACCTATGAGCTTACGTTTCTATTTTGGACCTTCCGGGTCCGGCAAGAGTCACAGAATCTATGAAGAGATCATGCAGCGGGCGGCACAGGAGCCGGGGAGGAATTTCCTGATCATCGTGCCGGATCAGTTCACCATGCAGACCCAGAAGGATCTGGTCATGCGCAGTGACAGAGGCGGTATCCTGAATATCGATGTCTTAAGCTTCGGCAGACTCAGCCATCGTATCCTGGAGGAAGTAGGAACGAAGGAAATGCCTGTACTGGATGACACCGGGAAAAGCCTGGTGCTGCAGAAGATCGCGGCAGATCTGAAGGAGCAGCTGCCTGCCATGGGAAGCCTGTTGCATAAGCAGGGCTATATCCATGAGGTGAAAAGTGCTATCTCCGAATTCATGCAGTACGGCATCAGCACACAGGATATGGATAAACTGATCGCCAGCGCTGAAAAAAGAGGCGCACTGGCAATGAAGCTCAGAGACTTAAAGACTCTGTACCGGGGATTTCAGGATTATATCAGAGACCATTTTATCACCACAGAGGAGACACTGGACGTGCTGCGCAGATCCCTGGTAAAGTCGAAGATCCTTCCGGACAGTGTGGTGGTATTCGACGGGTTTACGGGATTTACCCCTATACAGAACCGTCTGATCCAGGAATTGATGCGGGTGTGCGAAGAGACCATTGTCGCTGTGACCATTGGTGAGGAAGAAGACCCTTATCAGATGGACGGCGAGCAAAAATTGTTTCATCTGAGTAAAAAGACAGTGGCGGATCTGGTGAAGCTGGCGGCGGAGGCAGAGGTGACACGAGGGGAAGATGTATTTGTAAAGGGCGGTCCCAACCGTTTCACCGAGGCACCGGCGTTATGTTATCTGGAGCAGAACCTGTTCCGCTATCAGTATGAGCCTTATACGGAGAAACAGTGTGAGATCCGTATGTTCGAGGCACTTTCTCCCAGAGAGGAAGTCCATCAGACGGCATTGTATATCCGGAAGCTGATCCGGGAAGAAGGACTTACTTACCGGGATATTGCTGTGGTCATCGGAGATCTGGAGGGGTACGCTTCCTATGTGGAGGCGGAATTCGGGCAGCTGGAGATTCCCTGTTTTCTGGACAGGACCAGAGGGATTGTCTTAAATCCCATGATCGAATACATCAAAAGCGTCTTGCAGTTATATATCAGGGATTTTTCGTATGATACCGTATTTCATTTTTTGCGCAGCGGCATGGCGGATATCTCCAGAGAGGAAATTGACGAACTGGAGAATTATGTGATCCGCACCGGGGCGAGAGGGTATCGCACCTACAGCCGCCTGTTCACACGAAAAACTGAGGAGATGCAGCAAGGCAGTGGGCAGGAAGACACAGAGCGGGCGGAAGAGACCATGGAGCGTCTGAACCGTATCAGACAGCAGTTTGCGGATACCGTGGAGATCCTGCATATGGCTCCCCGGGCAAAAGCCGGCGAGTATGTGGATCACCTGTATGATTTTCTGGAGCAGAATCAGGTACAGCAGAAGCTTTTGAACTATCAACAGCAGTTCGAGCAGGAGGGCGACCTGGCGAAAGCCAGGGAATATGCACAGATCTACCGTCTGGTCATGGATCTGCTGGATCAAATCTATGAACTTTTGGGTGAGGAAGAGATTTCCCTACAGGAATTTGCGGATATTTTAGAGGCTGGTTTTGGCGAGATCACAGTAGGTACGATTCCGCAGAATGTGGATCGTATTGTGGTGGGTGATATGGAGCGGACCCGCTTAAAACAGGTTAAAGTACTGTTTTTCCTGGGGGTAAATGATGGAAACATTCCGAAAAATGCCTCCAAGGGCGGCATTATCTCCGATATGGACAGAGAATTTTTAATCGAATCCGGAACAGAAATGGCACCGAGTCCCAGACAACAGATGTACATTCAGAGACTGTATTTGTATCTGAATATGACGAAACCCTCAGAACGGCTGTATCTGTCTTATGCCAAGGTAAACAGTGATGGGAAGGGAATCCGTCCGTCTTACCTGATCGATACGGTACGGAAGCTTTTTCCGCAGCTTGCTGTGGAATATCCCCAGAACCGCAGCCGCTTAGAGCAGATCGAGGGCAGACAGGAAGGTGCCAGATATCTGGCGGAGGAACTGCGGGAATATGCGGACGGAACGCTGCGGGAAGAGGAACGGCAGGATTTTTATCTCATGTACCGTGCCTATGAAGCAGATCCGGAGGGCAGAGACCGTCTGACGGCGGCAGCATTTAGAAGATATAAGGAGAGCGGTCTGTCAAGGATCGTGGCGAGAGCATTGTACGGCAGGCAGCTGGAGAACAGTGTGAGCCGCTTAGAGACCTATGCTGCCTGCGCATGCAGACATTTCCTGCAATATGGCCTGTCTCTGCAGGAGAGAGAAGAATTTGGCTTTGAAGTGTCGGATATGGGAAATGTGTATCATGCGGTACTGGAGAATTTCGCAGGAAAACTTGCAGAATCCGGTCGAACATGGTGGGATTTTGATGAAAATTTTGCAACTCAGGCAATCAAAGAAGCAGTGGAAGGTTATGCTGCGACTTATGGGGAGACCGTTCTGTACAGTTCTGCGAGGAATGAATATGCTATTACCCGGATGAGCAGGATCCTGACCCGGACGGTGCTGACACTGCAGCAGCATCTGAAGCAGGGAAGCTTTCAGCCGGACGATTATGAGTTGTCCTTCCGGTTTGCGGAGGATCTGGACAGTATTCATGTGGATCTGTCTGAAGAAGAGAAGATGCACCTGCAGGGACGCATTGACCGTATCGATGTATCGGAGGACGCGGAGCATGTCTATGTCAAGGTCATCGATTACAAGTCCGGCAATAAGAAATTCGACCTGGCGGCACTGTACTACGGCCTGCAGCTGCAGCTGGTGGTATATATGAATGCGGCAATGGAGCTGGAGAGCAGAAAGCATCCGGATAAGGAGATCGTACCGGCGGCACTGCTGTATTATCATATTGATGATCCTACGATAGAGACTCCGGTGGAACTGACCCAGGAGCAGATCAACGAAGAGATTCTGACAAAGCTTCGCATGAACGGTGTGGTGAACAGCGATCCCGCCGTGGTGGAACGTTTGGATCGATTTTTACAGGACAAGTCCAAAGTCATTCCGGTGGAAAAGAAAAAGGACGGAAGCTTCAGTGCCAGATCCGGAATCTTAAGCCGTGAGGAGCTGCATGTGGTATCTGCTTATGTGGATACGAAGATACGCCAGATTGGCAGGGAGATCCTGGACGGTAAAATAGCGGCAAATCCTTACGAAAAAGGAAATGAGGAAGCATGTACCTATTGCGCCTATAAAAAGGTCTGCGGCTTTGACGGCAGTATTCCCGGATATGAGAAGAGGCAGCTGGAGGATCTGGATAAGCAGACGCTGATGCAGCGGATGCAGGAGACGACGGAAGCGTAGGATAAAAGAAACAGGAACAGAGGTAGCGTATGGGAATGAAATTCACCCCGGAACAACAAAGAGTGATCGAACTGCATAACAGCAATATTCTGGTATCGGCGGCCGCGGGAAGCGGTAAGACGGCAGTGCTGGTGGAACGTATCATCCGCATGATCTGTGACGGAGAACATCCGGCGGATATTGACAGATTGCTGATCGTGACATTTACCAATGCCGCTGCAGCAGAAATGAGAGAACGGATCGCCGCGGGCATCACTGCCAGACTGGAGGCGGATCCCGGCAACGAGCATATCCAGAAGCAGTCTGCACTGTTACACAATGCGCAGATCACTACTATCGACAGCTTCAGCCTGTTCCTGATCCGGAACCATTTTAATGAGATCGGTCTGGATCCGGATTTCCGCGTGGCAGACGAGGGAGAGATCAAGCTGCTTCAGCAGGAAGTACTGGCGCAGCTGTTAGAGGATGCCTATGCCGGGCAATTTGTCCCGGAAGCCCCGGAACAGTTCCATGCCTGTGTGGAGTATTTCTGCCCGGGAGGCAGGGAGAGCGTATTAGAGCAGCATATCCTGAATCTGTCCCGGTATGCGGGAAGTTTTCCCTGGCCTGCCGAATGGCTGGAGGAGCGCAAAAATGACTATGCCGCAGGAGATATGGAAGCACTGGTTCACAGCGATTACGGACAATATCTGACGGAACGGGTGAACCGTACCGTGGAGGGATGCCTGGAAAAACTGCGGGAAGTAAAGCGGCTGTGTGAACTACCGGACGGTCCGTATATGTACGGAGAACTGACGGAGGCAGAGATCGAGCAGCTGGAGAGACTGACATCCTGTAAGGATCTGGAGGAACAGGCGGCCAAAGTTCCTGCGGTGACTTTCGCACGGCTCCCTTCTAAAAAGGACGACAGTGTGGATCCCGCCAAACGGGAACTGGCAAAGGCAATCCGAAACAGTGTGAAGGATACCTTAAGTGACCTTTCAGAGAGCTATTTTAAGACCCCGTTAGAACTGGCGGTGGAGCAGGGAAAAGCCTGCAGAGAGCCGCTTCGGATGCTGCTTGACCTGGTATTGGAATTCGACAGAAGGCTTCTCGCAGCCAAGCAGGAGAGACATCTGATCGACTTTTCCGATATGGAGCATTATGCGCTGCAGATCCTGTTAAAGAGGGAAAAAGTGGAAGAATCCGATGGCACAGGGACGGATCGTACCGAAACGAAATATCGGATTGTGCCAAGTGACGTTGCAATGGAGTACCGCCAGTATTTTCAGGAGATCCTTATCGATGAGTACCAGGATAGCAATCTGGTGCAGGAGTATCTGTTAAGCGCTATCTCCGGGGAAGAAGAGGGTCGTTACAACCGTTTCATGGTAGGTGATGTGAAGCAGAGCATCTATAAATTCCGTCTGGCGAGACCGGAGCTTTTCCTGGAAAAATACGACACCTATCAGGAGACCGGAGATCTGTGCCGGATCGATCTGGCGAAGAACTTCCGAAGCCGTATCCAGGTGGTGGATGCGGTAAACGATGTATTTTCCCGGATCATGAGCAGGGAGATCGGCGGGATCGCCTATGATGACAAGGCGGCACTGTATCCCGGAGCAGTGTATCCTGCACAGGAGGATCCCGCCTACGGCAGCGAACTGCTACTGATCCGCAAGCCGGAAAAGGGAGAGCGCGAAGAGAGCGGCATCGGAGAGCAGCATGCCGAGGGTGCGGGAGTCCTTGTGGATTACGATAATGTACGACAGTTGGAAGCGCTCGCCATTGCCGCCCGTATAAAACAGTTGAAGGGCAGTCTGCAGGTGATGGAGAAATCCGCGGGAGAACTGCGTCCGGTGCGGTATTCGGATATGGTCATCCTGCTTCGCACCACCAGCGGCTGGGACGAAGAATTCAAAAAGATACTGGAACAGCAGGGAATCCCTGTCTACATCACATCTAAGACCGGATATTTCGGGGCGCTGGAGGTGCAGGAGCTGTTGCAGTTTTTGCGGGTGCTGGACAACCCGAGACAGGATATCCCGCTGTTTGGCGTGATGCAGTCCGTCTTTGGTGGATTCACCCAGGAAGAGATCGCGCAGATCCGCAGTGGCGGGGAAGGGCATTCCAGAAAACGGATGACACTGTATGAGGCACTGAAGGAAGTGGCACAGAGCGGCCGGACGGTGGAAGAGGGAGAAGAGATATCAGCGGGCGAAAGCGCCGGTGAAGAAGCAGAGCTTTCACAAAAGGCAGATACCTTCTTACAACGGATTGGCCACTACCGTGACCTGACTCCTTTCACCTCGATCCGTGACCTGTTGCAGCGAATACTTGACGATTATGATTATCTGAATTATGTGACGGCACTTCCCGCCGGCAGCAAGCGGCGTGCAAATGTGGAGATGCTGCTTACGAAGGCATCCGCTTTCGAGAAGACCAGTTATTTCGGACTGTTTCATTTTATCCGTTATATGGAGCAACTGGAAAAATATGACGTGGATTACGGGGAAGCGGATACTCTGGATGAAAATGCAGATGTGGTCAGGATCATGAGTATCCACAAAAGTAAAGGACTGGAATTCCCGGTGGTATTTGTCTCCGGACTGTCGAAACGCTTCAACATGCAGGATGCGAACCAATCCCTGATCGTGGACATGGATCTGGGAGTTGCGGTGGATTATGTAGATTCCGTACGGCGTATTAAAAATAAGACTCTCCGCCGGACAGTCCTGTCTGCAAAAATGAAGGAAGATAATCTGGCGGAGGAATTGCGCGTGCTCTACGTGGCACTGACCCGTGCCAGAGAGAAGCTGATCTTAACAGCGGTATTGGACAAGGCCGACGAAAAGTGGGAGTTGGCGCAGATGACCGGACAGGAGAGGCTGACTTATCTGGATTTCTGTGAGGCGGGAAGCTATATGGATTTCCTGCTGCCGATCCTGCCGCAGACGGGAATTGCGGTGAAAAAACTGAGAACGGAGGACCTGGCGGTAGAAGAGCTCCGAGAGCAGCTGCGCATGGGTGATCGCAGAGAACAGCTGCGGCTGATAGCCTGTGGAGAGACAACTTTGACCGGGGACCCGGAAGAAAATGAGCGGAAGCTTATGTATCTGCGGGAGCGTTTTGCTTATCAATATCCACATCCCGGGTTACAAAAGCTGTATACCAAGACAACAGTGTCAGAGTTAAAGATCGCAGCCATGGCGGAAAAGGACGAGGCGGCATTCCATACCTTTGAAGAAAAAGAAGTGGTTCCCTATATCCCGGGATTCCGCAGAGAGCAGGAGAAGGTCAGCGGTGCAGTGCGCGGTAATGCGTTTCACCGTACCATGGAGCTTCTGGATTTCACATATCTATTCACAGAATCCGGGCTGTTCACCGGATGTCCGAACAACTATGAGGAATATCGCAGAGGACTGGACAAGAATCGGTTACAGAACCGACTGGAAGAATTCTTACAGCGGGAAACGATATCTTTACGCCTGACGGAGGAATATGCCAAAGCAGTTAGTCTGCCGAAGATCCTCAATTTTCTGGAACAGGAGCTGGCATACCGCATGTGGCGTGCGCAGGAACAGGGCCTTTTATACCGAGAGCAGCCCTTTGTGCTGGGCATTGATGCAAAACGCCTGGATCCGGACCTGCCCGAGGGAGAAAAGGTGCTCATTCAGGGTATTATCGACGTCTTTTTCATAGAAGACGGTGAGATTGTTCTGCTGGATTACAAGACCGATGTGATCGACTCCCTGGAAGCTCTCTGGAACCGCTACAACGTCCAGATTCAGTACTATGAGGAAGCGTTGACGAAGCTGATGCAGATGCCTGTGAAGGAGCGGATCCTGTATTCCTTCTACTTGGAAAAATATGAGTAAAAAGGAGATATCCACAATGGATATCTCCTTTCAGACTGTAGACAAAGCTCCTTCCTGTGAGGGAGCTTTGTCTACAGTCTGTTTATTTATCGTTATTTTTACCGTTATCTTCTTTTTTCCGAATCATGCCTCTTACTTTTTATAGTACCATCTTCCTGTATAAGGTGCAAGTCGTCACTGATGGTTCGTATAAATAATTTTACGCGTTTTTGCTGTATTTTTAAAGGTGCAAGATTTGTATAATTCCGATAATTGTAGTATACTGTAGGAAAAGAATTTTCGTAACACATCAGTTCACCATGTATTACAGAAAAGAGGTTATATTTCAAATGAAAAAGCAAAGCAAAGTAACCAGTCAGTCTGCCATGCTGCAGCAAAACACAAGATCAACCTATCGGATACTGATCATCAGCATCGTTATGCTGATCCTGTTCATCGGATCCAACATGTATCTGAGCCGGATCAATTCCCAGCAGCTGGAAGCTACCATGTATCTGAACCAGTATCGTCTGGGTTCCAAGACGCTGACCGCTGCTGTACAGTCTTACGCAGTCACCGGAGACCAGACCTACTATGACAATTATATGAAGGAATTAAACGAGGACAAAAATCGTGACATTGCCTGGGAAGGTCTTCAGAAAGACGGTCTGACCGACAATGAATGGGCACTGTTAAACCATATTGCTGAAATGTCCAACGGTCTGGTTCCTCTGGAAGAAGAAGCCATGGATAAGGCCGGTTCCGGAGATACACAAGCAGCTATTTCTTATGTATTTGGTGAGGAATATGAATCTACCGTACAGGAGATCACTGCAACCACAGATAATTGTATCAATGATATCCAGGCACGTATGGCTCAGAAGCAAAATACTCTGAATCTGATAATGATCACTACCATGGTGATTTTCATTCTCTGCTTCCTGACCATTGCCCGCAAGATTGTCACCACACTGACCTTTGCAAAACAGGAACTGCTGATTCCCATTGTAAAAGTATCCGAGCAGATGAAAGTACTTGCGCAGGGACATTTTGACAGCCGTCTGGATCTGCCGGAGGATGACAGTGAAGTCGGCATCATGGTGCAGGCCGTTCATTTCATGAACGACAACTTTACCAAGATGATCACCGAGATTTCCGAGATCTTAGGTCAGATGGGTCAGGGCAATTACCGTGTAGAGCCTACGGAAGAATATGTCGGTGACTTTGTACAGATCAAGGATTCCATGGTGAAGATCATTGCCGATATGAAGAAGACACTGTCCACCATTCAGGTCAGCGCACAGGAGATCGATGGTGGTTCCGAGCAGCTGGCACAGGCAGCTACCGATCTGGCAGAAGGTTGTACCGCACAGGCCTCCAAGATTTCCGAAGCATCCCAGATGATCGACGCTATGGCAAAGAGTATTGAAGAAAAAGCCAGAGTTGCACAGGAGACCGCAGATATCTCCAAGCAGTCCGCACAGACGGTTGCTGATGGCAATGCCAAGATGCAGGAACTGAAAGTCGCAATCGGTGAGATCAGTAAATGTTCCGAGGAGATTCATTCTATCATTCAGGTCATTGAGGATATCGCTTCCCAGACCAACCTCCTGTCACTGAATGCCTCCATCGAGGCTGCCCGTGCCGGAGAAGCAGGCCGCGGATTTGCTGTCGTAGCCGAGCAGGTCAAGAATCTGGCGGAACAGTCCACCGAGGCTGCCGGAGAGACCACAAAGCTGATCGAGAGCACCATCGATGCTGTCAACAAGGGAATCGCCATTGCAGAAGAAACCGAAGCCAGCATGGATCAGGTAATGGAAGAAGCCGAGGCTTCTACCAAGCGTATGGTTGATATGGCACAGGCCCTTCAGGCTGAAGTGTCCAGCGTCCAGCAGATCGATGAAAACATCGCTCATGTGGCCGGAATCGTGGACAACAACTCCGCATCTTCTCAGGAGACCGCCGCTGTCAGCGAAGAACAGTCCGCGCAGGTACATACTATGTTACAGCTGATGCATCAGTTCCAGATCTAGTTTTCAGAATGATAAAGCCTGAGTGCTTCTAAAGAAGCCTCAGGCTCAGACTGTAGACAAAGCTCCTTCCTGTGAGGGAGCTTTTCTTGTGTCATGACTG
>ERZ827450.635-NODE-635-length-46332-cov-21.139140_pt1 | contig 46332 bp, 75 predicted proteins | sample MGYA00519773_ERZ827450 | MGnify/ENA primary metagenome ERZ827450 (study PRJEB31778, sample SAMEA3449306) | human gut metagenome | biome: human gut; feature: human-associated habitat; material: faeces | place: United Kingdom | collected 2010/2012 ...
CTTGCATTGCCGGACACCCTTGCATTGCCGAACACCTCTGCATTGCCGAACACCCTTGCATTGCCGAACACCCATGCATTGTCGAACACCCTTGCATTGTCGAACACCCTTGCATTGCCGGACACCCATGCATTGCCGGACACCCTTGCATTGCCGAACACCTCTGCATTGCCGAACACCTCTGCATTGCCGAACACCCATGCATTGTCGAACACCCTTGCATTGCCGGACACCCTTGCATTGCCGAACACCTCTGCATTGCCGAACACCCATGCATCGCCGGACTGGTTTACATTTTCTTTTTTTTCTACCCATCCGCCAGTTTCTCCGGCTTCTACATTCCCAAATGATATGAGCGCCTTGATTCGAAAAAGCTTCTTCCCGAAAATGTTAATTTTGGTTTCTGATGTTAATTCAAATTTCTTCATGTTTTCCTCCTTAATTACTGTGAAGTTACAGATTCTTTCTTATCTGATTCTTGCTCCAGATTATTCTCAGAAAAAACTTTCCGTCTTCTTCTCAAATAATGTCTTGCCATTCAGATTAGCTCGAAGCTCATATTTATGATCTTGATATTGACTCTCTTGAAGAATCTGGGCTAAAATGTCGTTTGGAGTAACCAATTGACATGTAAAAGTAGCTTGCGGACATTGAAGTTGTGACTCAATATCTGATATTCTCTTTTCAAGAGAACGGATCTTTTTCCTGGTTGATTTTTTTCACGCCTTTCTCCTTTCTGCTGATAAAATTTCGTGTTATACTCTCCTTTGGAAAGGAGGAATTTGCTATGCCCGATAATTTTGGTTTAAGTTACAGTGAACTTTCAGAAATCCGTACTATCAATCCAGAACTGGCAGCACACAATATTGCTTTAGCTTATATCCAAGTAACTGCACAAGTTAATAAATTAAACAGCGAAGATGAAGTTAATTCTTCTGATGTACTGTCACTGTCCAACCAGTATGTACAAGCCTATAACTATGCTTATAATTTTGTCGTTCATGAAAATAAGATTATAAACGAGGCTGAATAGTATTTATTAAGGTGTCTTGACTCCGCTTATACATTTCTTCCATAACAGAGTCCAGATGCTTACGGGCAACTTTGCTTTCTGCGATTGTCAATTCTCCCATTGCCATTACGCAATTTTCTACTGCCTTGAGAATCTTTTCTTTATCATATCCAAGCATCTCAAAAGCATAGTCCGTAAGTCCGGCGATTGATTTTCCTTCCATCTTCATACACTCCTTTCTACTTAACTTCTGGCAACCTTGGTTCAAGAAACTTGTCGGTCCCAACGGATAACGCCCCACAAATTAGTTCGTATTCATCGAAATCTAATCTGCGATTTCCATTGAGAGAAAGATTGAGTTTCTGAACAGGAATTCCAGTTCTGTTGGCGACAAATGTCTGTGTTATGCCGTTGTTTTCAAGGTATGACTTGATTTTCTTACCAACGCACATTCTTCATTTCTCCTTTCTGTTTGAATTTCGTTCCTATCGAACAATTATAGTATAACTTCGAAATATCCGAATGTCAAGAAGAAGTTTCGAAAAAATCGAAATTATTTTATTGACAGTCCGAAATTTTTATATTATTATTAGTTATGAAGGGAGGAAACGATAATGACATTTGGCGAGAAAGTCAAGCAAGCCAGAACGGTAAAGAAGCTGACCCAGAAACAACTTGCAGAAAAAATCAATGCAAAGCACAATTCAATTAGTGACTGGGAAAAAGATAAGTGTAAGCCAGACATGGACACTATTGAACTTCTATGTGGCGTTTTGGAAGTAACACCGACATACCTCATGGGTTCTAAAAGCGATGATGATTATGCAACCATAATTGGAAATCTTATGTCGGAACCTGACATCTTAGATTTTATCGAGGAATACAAAGCACTCGATAAAGAAGATAAGAAAGCAATAAAACAAATAGTTTCATCGCTAAACAAAAGGAGCAAGGGTTAATCCCCTTGCTTCTTTGATTTCAGATATTTAATAAGAATCGTATAGACAAATTTTAACTTGCCCTCATTTTCAGTATTCTCTATCATTTCAATAATTTCCTTTTTGTAATCCATTTTCCGTCCCTCCAATATCACGCAAGCAAGAACATTTGTTCTCTTTTATTCCATTATACCCTCTTCTCAGCGATATAGAACGGACTGGATCATACTTCTTGCCCTCTGCTTAAAAAGTGTTCCCTCCATTTGTCTTGAACGATTGAAAAAGAAATGACATGTACATTCCGCAGAAATATTGTTGCTTTTCTTCACAACAAATGACTGCTGCTCTGCTTCAGATACAACCGCCTGTGTATAATTATGTATCACATATTGATTGTTGGCACTTGTCTTAATAATCACTTCGGAATCTGTTGGATCAATACTCTCACATAGCGGCGCATGCACAGAAAATGTGAGCATTATTCCGAACAGAAAAAATATAACCAGCTTTTTTATTCCTTTCATAAAATTCCTCCCAAATTAGTTTATATTATACTCTCAATATAACAATTATACAATATCTCAATCTTGCACAAATTTTCTTACATTAATGCTGTATTTGACGAAAATCGAGAAAATTCTACTTTTTTCGTTCAGTCGTCCCAGATTGAGCGCTGTCCGTTTATCATATAGATTTCGTCCTGGAGATACAGGGGTGCGTCATATCGTGCGATCACGTTCAAGGCAGAGTCACACTGGTTTCGCTTGATTGACTTGTAGGAGCGCACACGGAAGTTCGCTTTTAAGTCTGCATAGATGTTACTGTATACTCGCTGCCTCATTGACCTGTCTTGGTATGCGTTCGAGCCTTTTCCACCTAGGATATCCACGCCACGCTTGCGTACTGCCTCTGTGATCCTGTCGGCTTCAATTGGAAGGATTGGCAAATCAAATTCCAGGCGTTCAAGTTCCTGCCGGACAATATCCACTTTCTTCTCAACCTGGGTTACTCTCTTATCTACTACGATAACGGCTTGCAGTTCTTTGGAAATGCCAGAAAGGGCAAGTTCGTTTCTCTTCTGGAAATATTCATCCACCAGAGCGTCATATACATCCCACGCCTTGTCAGTGTTTAATGACTTTGCGTGAAGAAAAGCACCTTTCTGTGTCCAAAGGTAGAGTTTGTTGAGTCTTGACGAATCGTCAAAATGACGTTTCGTTTTAAACTCTTTTAATTCTTCACCCTCAAGGTAAATAAAATGTTTGCCCTCAATGTATCTTTCTTTATTTCTGCTGAAATTTTTTTAAATAATTTTAGTATCAGTTTCGTATGCTTCCGCAATCTGCTGTGTAGTAAGAACTAAAGTTCCATTAAATTCAACTTTTTGTAATCCGTTCATAATTTTTTTATCCTTTCTATAAAAAAATATTGATTTTTTACGGAAAGTGTGTTATCATACAGACACTCGTGAAAGAGTGATTTATAAAAATAACACAACTTTCCATAAGGGCATATTGGTCTATGCCTTGGTAAGTTTTGCTTGTGCGACAATTCCACGGCGCACAATTTCGGCTTTAGATACGCCCTGTTTGCGCGCTGTGGTGACAAGCAAATCATAAATTTCCTGTTCCATTCTGATTTGGAAATATGTGTTTTTTGTAATCTCTTTTTTAGGTCTACCCATAGTCTCCTTTCTGTCGTAAATTCCATTTTATTGTAATGACAACTAAATGTCAATTTACTCTAAGTATATAAATTATTGTAATTGGTTAGGTGCCCGCTTTTATGCAGGCACCATTTTCTTATTTTATGCTCTTTTCAAGCATATTCTTGATTTCGATAATTTCCTGCAAGATTCTATCTTCCTTATCTGCACGAATGTCTCCATCAATTAATCTTCGGATATAGTCGTTTTTGCTCACCCCCATTTCCTTTGCCTTTTCACCAACAAAATCAATTTGTTCCTCTGTGAGTCTTAACGTAAATGTTTTGATACTCATTGGCTTCTCCTTTCTTTTATGAAGTCGTATTGACTTCTTGTGTTTAATATAGCATGAAGTCATTTAGAAGTCAAGTATTATTTTTGTCGAAATCTGTCGAGTTATTATAAATTATTATGTTTTATTTTATTTTGCGCTGTGGTACAATCAGATAAAATAAACCATATGAGGAGGATTTTCTATGGAAAAGACCAAAAAGTGCAAATATTGCAAAACAGAGATTCCGGCAGACGCTAAAGTGTGTCCGCAGTGCCGGAAGAAATTAAAAGGTGGAAAGTTTAAGTGGATTCTGCTTACCCTTATCATCCTTTGTGCTATAGGTGCGGTGACAGGCGGAAGTAATAGTAATTCCAGTACGAAATCTACAAATTCTACATCAAGTAAAAAAGAAGATATACCAAAAGAATACACTTCCGTATCAGTTAATGATATGATGGCAGATCTTGATAACAATGCCATGGGAGCGTCTGATAAATACAAAGATAAATATCTTGAAATTACTGGAAAACTTACAAACATTGACGCTTCTGGAAAGTATATTGACTTGATGGCTGATGGAGACTTTGAGATTATCGGAGTTCAATGCTACATAAAAAATGATGAACAAAAAACAAAAGTAGCTTCCATGACCAAAGGAGAGACAGTTACTTTAAAAGGGAAATGTACAGATGTTGGAGAAGTCTTTGGATATTCTCTTGATATTGATGAAATAGAATAAATAATAAAAAAGCCGGCTCCTGCGACCAACAGGAACCGGTTTTAATAAATAAGATAATCCGGAGAAAATCTTACCTACACCATAATTATATCATCTCCTGGATTATCGCACAAGTAAAAAAAGGAGAATGATAAAATGAATGAATCAGTATGCATCTATCTAAGGAAATCCAGAGCCGATCGGGAAGCTGAGGCGCACGGAGAGGGCGAAACGCTTGCCAGGCATGAACGGATCTTGTTAGATCTTGCAAAGAAAAAAGAGTACATTGTAGGTGCAATTTACCGCGAAGTGGTATCTGGAGAAACTATCGCCGACCGTCCTGTCATGCAGCAACTTCTGCATGAGGTAGAATCCGGTATGTGGGATGGCGTTCTGGTTGTGGAAGTGGAACGTCTTGCCAGAGGTGATACAATTGACCAAGGTGTTGTGTCAAGGGCTTTCCAGTATTCTGACACGAAAATTATTACCCCCACAAAAATATATGATCCAAACAATGAATTTGATGAAGAATATTTTGAGTTTGGGCTATTTATGAGCCGCAGAGAGTATAAAACCATCAAGCGCCGACTGAACGCTGGAAGAATCTCATCGGTCAAAGAGGGGAAATACTGTGGTAACAAACCACCTTACGGATACGAAAGAGTAAAACTCGAAAAAGAAAAAGGCTATACTCTCCGACCTGTTCCGACTCAAGCTGAGATTGTAAAAATGATCTACACCTGGTATTCCGGTGATGGCTGCGAACAAATCGGAGTTGCGAAGATTGCACGGAAATTAAATGAAATGGGAATAGAATCTGCACTGGGCGGTGACTGGACTCCTGCCAGTATACAGGGAATTCTGACAAATCCGGTATACATCGGAAAAATACGATGGAATGGGAGAAAAACAGTGAAGACTATACAGAATGGTCAAGTAATTAAGACACGCCCTCGATCAAAAGATACTCTTATTTGTAATGGATTACATCCGGCTGTTATATCAGAAGATCTGTATAATTCCGTCCAGGAAATACGAAAAAAGAACCCGCCTCGCCCAGTTAGTATAGCAAACTCGATTCGTAATCCACTTGCCGGAATTGTCTATTGCAGCAAATGTGGTCGCGCCATGGTTCGCCGCCCTTATCAAAAGCGCAGGCAGGAAGATACCCTCATGTGTCCTTATACATCTTGCCCCACAGCAAGCAGCAAGTTGTCTTTGGTTGAAAAATCTGTGATTGATGGAATTAGGGAGATTGTGGAGGAATATAAGTTAAACAATGATATTAATGCATCTTCAAAGGATATTGATTGCGTAATAACCTCTAAACAAAATCTCATACATGAGAAAGAAAACGAGCTGGAAAGCTTGAACTCTCAGAAAGCAAAACAATACGACCTACTCGAACAGGGTATCTATACCACGGAGATTTTTCTTGAACGTGCTAAAACAATATCCGCATCTATCCAGTCATGCTCCGACACTATAGAAAAATTAAAAGAAGAAATCAAGCATGACGAGAACATTATAAAACAACGGTCGGATTTTATCCCACGTTGCGAAGAGCTACTTGATAACTATTGGGGCCTTGACACGGAATCCAAGAATAAAATGCTTAAGAGTTTAATCGAAAAGGTTACATACTCAAAAGATACCAAAAACGCTTACGGGAAAGGCAATGAGATTGGTTTTCAGCTCGACATTTTCCCCAAAATCCAGAAAAATAATTAATGATATCTTCTATGCGCTGACGAACTGGCGCATTGATGTTATCAGCAATTAAATAAAAGAAATTCCCGGGGCTAATTCCCCGGGATATTTTTACTGTTTCTTAATATATTTTGCAGATACAAATCCATAATATTTTCCAGCAATGCGAATGTAATACCACTTACTACCGTTTTTATCTTTCTGGGTAAAATTCATTACCTCTACTTCATTTCCCTGGTTGAGCTTTGGGTATTTTTTGATGTTCGGGTACTCAGTTCCAGCCCAGGTACGCACATTAAGCACAGTGGCGGTTACATTCCCCTTGAAAAGCACCTGTGTCTTGTCCTGTTTTCCTGTAATGGTAGCGGATGCGGGGCCACCCTCCTTTGCTAGATATCCAGTCCAGATCCAGCCAATACCGATACCGGAAACTTTTACATGCGTCCACTTTTCGCTTGTCTTTCCGTCAATTTCAACAACGGTTCCTTTATTGATTGAACCCATAATGTAGCCATTCGGTGTCTCGCGGACATACAAGTCATTCACGGTTGCAGTTCTGATTCCAGTCTTTTTCCATGTGGCTGTATCTTCGTAGGATTCCCAATCAATCCAAACATATCCATCAATGGAAGAATCATCAATAGCGTAGGATTTATTTCGTACCGCTCCGCCATTTGCTACTACTCCAGCTGCACTAGAAGTATTTCCTTCATTTGTATAGATTCTCGAGCTATCAAAACTCTGCACACTTCCAACATGGGAGCCATTGCGGAAGATTACAAGCGCACCTACCTTTTGAGTGTTGCGCCAAGTACCTTTTTTCTTAGCCCAATTAGTGATTGATACACAATTGTAAAAACCACCACCCATGATTTTGAGGGCATTTGTGATTCCAATTACTTTCACCAGCTTCCAGAACTGATACTCTGCACACCATGGCTGTCCCTGGCATCCTGGCTGTCCCCAACTATTTACATCTCTTGCAAATTTTGTGTAATTGTTGTATCCTGCATTCTTTTTAAAATCATCCAGATAGGAGTTGCTTTTCTTTTCAAGGTACCCGCCGTTGGATGCGTAATAATCACCAAGGTTTAAAAATTCTTGTAATTTGCTCATTATATAATTCCTTTCATATTTGGTTCGCCCCTCAAAATTAAGGAGCGCAATGCTTCACTAAAAGTCGTGGTACATGTTTTAAAAATATGCTATAATCAACCTATTAAGGAGGTGTCGCAAAATGTTTTTAAAATTGAAAATTTTCTGTACTTGTAATTGCAACTATTACGTAAATGAACAAATTAACACGGAAAAGGTAATTTGTCCAAATTGCGGCAAGGAGCATCCGTCTTCATCACAAATCATATCTATGCTTCGCATGGCTAAGTGTATTAATGATGGCAATGTTCCTGGTGCAAATATAGTGAGGACATTTGCTGTATCTAAGCAAGAAGATTCTGGCTGTTAATAATGTCGCTGCAAAGTGGAGAGGGGTTTTAATCCTCCCCACTTTTTTTTACTTAATTCACTAAAGCCCTCTTTAGTTAATTACCAGTAACCAAGTTCTTTTCCACGTTCAGAAGCAAGAGTAGCAATTATATTGTAGCCTTTATCATTATAATGCACATCGTCGTATAGTAAAGATGGTGGTATTTTACCCTGCGAAATGGCTGTTGTATCTTCAACCGTTGGTGTAATTCCCGCATCAGATAAACCATATTCAATCATATATTTTCTTTGATTTATATAACGCCTACCAAAATGCATTGCCATATTTTTTTCTATCGTTTCAAACGTTTCGGTAACTGTACTAACTAAGTGATGGATTCCAATCACAATATATTTTTTGTTGATAGGACTCATATAGTCAATCATTGCTTCTATACATTCAATCAGTTCGGCTAAGGTAGTAAACCCACCATTAGTTCCAATCCATATAATGTTAATATTATCACGCATTGATTTCATTGCATAAGTAATTAAGGGAGTTGGGCGAGAAACAATTACGGACTCTCCATTTTCGGAACGAGAAAAATAATATTTTCCATTTTCATAGGTAAGTGTACCCTCTACTCCATTGATAGAACAGGGATTTATTTGTGCGGTCATAACATATTTACCTGTCGTTGGGTCTAATGCCGAACCACCTTGCAACAATATGCCAGTACTGCCACCATATATGTTAGTTAATTTAACTTCTACTTTACTTGCATTTGCAGGTATGGTAAATGGCTTTACAATATTTGGTAAACCACCTTGTCTTGAAGCTATGTTAATCGTATTTTCTCCGCCTACACCACAATTAATCACTTCTCTACCATCAAGTAAGCCATATAAAACATATGGGAATGCTTTAGAATATGAATCACCAACACCCACTCCACGAGTGAGTGAATCACCCCAACAATTTACAGTTTCTTTTCCATTTATTTTAGAAATATTTATAGTTTCTATTTTATTAACCACTAAGGGATATGTCTGTGTTGGAAATTCATTCAAATATAATTCAACACCATTCGATGGTATTGATATTTCAGTTGTGATATAAGTATTTGGCGATACACCCATTTTTGCTGAATTTATCACTTTACCGTTCGAATCACATATAGCATATAACAATGTGTTTACACTACCATGTGTTTGTGACAGTATTCTATATTTTTCTCCACTAATAACGATTTTGTGCATCACATAAGCGTTTGCGTTTTCATATGTCATAATTTCATTATTAGTATCAATATACGCAACTTTATTTTCTAATAAGTTGTAATCAGACGGCTCGACAGCAATTTCTTCCTTTTCTTTATTATACAATTCATTTGAAGTGTCAGTTATAGCTTTATCTAAATCTTCCTTTAGCGAAGCAGTCTCACTGTCTACTTTCGCGAATTTATCCCCTACCGCTTTAGAATCCGCAAACCCGCCCTCTTTAGACAACGTTGCGTCAGAAACTGGCCCGTCCAACACCGCACCGTAAGGCAGCTGCCGTTTCTTTCCATCCGCTGTGATTATCCCTTTAAATGTATCAGCCATTATTGTTTACCTCCGTCGTTTTCAAACTCACATAACCATCTGCATCCATGTTAAGTCCAACGCCCTTACCAGTCAGATACGTCTGGACTGCTTCTGCGATACTTTCCTTACTAGCTCCAATCCCATCAGTACACAGTTTATACAGGTATCTTTCTTTTCTGGTTATTGGCTCTGGTACCTTCCCTGTATAATCTCCAGTTAGCTTTGCGAGATACATTTCTTCTCGCGTGATAGGTTTGTTGTCAAGCATTTTTTATACCTTCTTTTTTACTATGTATTGATTAATAACCTCTTTTAATTCCGTCAGTTCTGTTTTGATTGATTCTAACTCGGATTGTAGATTTTTAACTTTCTCATGCTCATTTTTTAGCATTGCGAACATGCATGGAATCATAATACGATAGTTCCAGTTTTCAGCACGTCCCTTTTTATCATGGTCAACAGCGATTGGAAATCTGCGGTCAATATCCTCTGCAATAAACATTGGCATTTCTTTGCCACACCGTTCGTCTTGCTCCATAAGATATCCGTCTTTGTACTTCGCCCAGATTACTTTGATTCTGTAGAGGTCTTCCAATTCGTCTTCTCTTACAGTTTTGCCAAGCACTTTGTAACGTTTAGAGGAAGCGGAGGAATATCCTGCATAATAACTTGAAGAATTATACAGCATTGAACTTCCACTTGTGACTGCTTTTAACCCCTCTATTCTAAAATATCGACTTATTTTAAAGATCAAATCTCCTGATATAGCAGATAATACCACATGTCTGCCATCATCATATTGAGCTGATAAATCGAGTACTCCGTCTGTAAGACTTCCATATCCTGCGCTGAATATAGATTCCTTTATTTGCGCCCATTCGCTTCCTTTTATATTTTTAAAACCATCTGTGTTATTTATTTTACAAATAACATTTCCGTCCGCATCATATACTTCAAATGTTCCATATCCATTGTTCGGACCGCCAAGCTTCAACGTTCCGCCTTTTGCATAAGTAAAGGATATGTATAATTGATTTCCCTCTTTATAAATTCCTTTAATCGCACCATCATTTGTTAAAAGATTTAAAATTTCCTCATGTGTAAGCGCATCAACATCAATCAATATTGGAATAGTTTGTATATCGAGCTGATTGCTGTTTCCTCCAGCTTCATACAACATAAATCTTATATATATAACACTTCTGTCCAATGATCCAACTGTATAAGATTTTGCTGATTCATCCACAATACTTGCTAAAACATTGCTATAAGTAGATCCATCAGTTGATGTTTGAACTTTCCATCTGCCTTTATATTCTTTTCTTTCTGCCTTATCCCCATCTCTGTAATATGCTTTTGCAGTTATACTGTTTGGTGATACTTTATTATCCTGTCCACGTTTTAAAATACCCGATGACATTTCAATAAAATACGTTCTGCCAGGTACGCCTTGTTCTCCTTTTTCCCCGGCGTATTGCTTTGAAACAGAGAATCTTTTGCTAACGGATAATGTTTCCAGATAAGTAGCTTTTATATCTATCCATCCATTATCTGTATTTAATCCAGTTACAGTATATGTTTTTGTTGAGATATTCCATGTTCCATCCACTCCATCAGATTTTGATATCGTATAACTACAATCAGCCGTAATATCCTGTGTTCCGTACATCACGACTGCCTGTGTAGTCACACCACTTGGAAATGTCCCGTAATTCCCGTTAGAGTCAACAGATATTCCCTGATATTCGTTGCTTAATTGCAATGTCATATTTTTAGCAAGCGCAGCTGCTTTCATTGCATTTTCAGCTGTTTGCTTGATATCATTGATAGATTTTCCCCCGCCTATCTGCACGGATCCATCGAGATATACTTTTTTTGTATTCATATCTGCCTGGAATATTATATTTCCATCAGAATCCCTAACAGTTAAAGCACCGGAATCTATATAATTCGCATTTATCCCTTCTGCGTATAAAAGCCTTGTTATCAATGTTCCGTCAACAACAAATCCGTATGGATAAGTTTCACCGCCATCATTGGAAACCCCTATAGCATTACTGGTTAGCTTTATCACAACTTTTGATTCTTCTAGTAATGGTTTATCGTGCAAATAAGTAATAACGCTTTTATCTTCAAGCACCTCAAGAGTTTCAAAAAGTCCCTCTGAATTAGCCAGCGCATTTTCAAGTTTTTTAACAGCTTGTTCTCTGGCTGTTTTTTCGTTTTCAATGATTTTTTTAGCAGCTATTAATGTTTTATCAGCAGATGATAAAAACTTACTGCTCCCTCTTATTGGATTTTCGGCTTTTGTTTTTACATCTGTTGTTCCGTTCAGCCTGCTTGATACATCGGTAATTGGCGTTATATACTTATTTTCTTTTCTGTCGTAAGTAAAAGCCATATCTCCAAATTCTGTTAATGGGTTGTAAATCAGACTTCCCTCCATGCTCCGGAATGATTTCCCGATTAGATTACCTCCGATCCAACCAGCTACAGTTTCAAGATCGGCATCACTAAGCAAATCATTCTCCAATTCCAGGACGTACCCATCTTTTCCGTACATGGCATTTGATTCCGTATTTTTTATCTTGATTCCAGTTATTACGATATCATCACTTGAGAGAGTCGGCGAAGAAAAATAATCTCTCAATCTGATAGGATTTCCAACTCCTTCTTTTAATGTGAGATATCCATCACTATCTAAGTACCAGTTTCCGGCGCTTGGAGAAATGAATCCGTTGGAATCTACGCTTGATCCTCCTCCAAACACAAGATATCCATCAGCCCCAACTGTCGCTCCGTAGTCTACTGATACAGAATCGAAATTCCATTTGATTAACTGTAAATTACCATTTACGTCCACCCTTGCATTAGCCGAATCTAACATAGCTACCCAGCCAATCAGCTGCCGGAAAGTGATCCCATCTGGAATACTGTTAATCACCACGTCCCCGTGTTCCATGGAGGAAAATCCCATAGAGATTCCAATAGTTTCGCAGGCATCCCGGAGCAATGTAAAAGCTGACTGTGGAAGCACAAGGTTGCTTGTGTAAGGCGCATTAGCTTTATACATATCATCTAGTGCTGTGAATTCAAGGACTTCACCGTACTGCTCAGGAGCTGTAATGGTGTAGGTTCCTTTTTTTATGGTTTCCACAACGCTATCAGTTACTTGCATTTTGAGGTAGGCGGTTAATTTTGCTTTGTAAAAGTAGTAATCCTTCCACTGGTCCTCTGTGTTATCCAGGCTCAGTGTCATGGACTTGCATATTGTGGTTCCAATCGGGAAACTGCTGCTTTCAGCGCAATCCGTAAAGCCTCCTCCGCCTACCAGAATTTCGCTGTCCAAGGTCTTTTTTCTTCCATCGGCAAAAGTGATATCCACTATTTCACATAGTATTTTACCTTCTGCAAGTGCGTTTTTAAATTCTTTAGACGCATTAATCAAGCGGATTCACCCCCTGCATATTGAATGATATTTCAGAATAATATTCTCCTACTTGAGCTATATTATATTGCATTTTTCCAACATAAAACTGTTCTGAACGCCATTCATTTTTGTGTGCTAACCAGTGATACAACATAAACGGCTCTCCTTTAATGATTGCATTTACGAGATTAGCTGATTTCTCATCAACGCGAACATTTGTGGCTTTATAGCTATATTGCATAACTGTATAAAGTGGTACTATTATTGCTCTTCCATACTGTGTGCGGTTGCTTCCTTCCGAATAGGTGGTTTCAAAATTACACTGCATATCCTCATCTGGCTGAGGGATGAGAAGCCCATTTATCTTATATCTATCAGTTCTTGATTTACTTATCGAAAATGCCACGTTCTCACCCCCTATGCCAGTTCAAACGGATTTGTACCGCTTGCATCACGTCTTAACTTTGCTTCGTCAATCATCTCATCAAATATCGTTCTGCGGTTCAACTGCGCTGTAAATCTGTAATTTCCGCCACTGCCCTGATTTCCACCAGTTTCCTCTCTCACGATCTGTCTTAATAGGTCTTCTGGTGCTTCCAGGTTGCGACCATTCTTCTGATCTCCAAGGACTGCCAGAAACTCTGATCGCGGCGGAATAACGGCACCTTTTGCAAGATATGGAATTGTAGGAACTCTTGGGAAATTAGCCGTAAATCCAATTGTCCTTGAGCCAAACGGAGTTGGAACCTTCCACGGTCCAAATGTAAATGCTGATTCAATGCCACCGATTGCACTGTTTACAGTTCCGATAGCGCTGTTTGCAATTCCAATCACTTTGTTTAATATATCTTTGATAGTATCGCGTATACTTTCAAAAGCTCTTACAACTGTATCTCTGGCACTTGTAAATTTACCCACGATTGCATCATGAATAGCGCTTACTTTTCCGTCAACAAATGTTTTTATTTTCCCCCATATAGATGACGTTTTTTCTGATACAGAATCCCAAATTCTTGTAATTTTAGACTTTATTCCATCAAATATTGTCGAAACTGTAGTTTTTATTGCTTCCCATGTATTAGACAGCCATGTTTTTATAGCATTCCATACTGTAACAGTAACTGTTTTTATTGCATTCCAAGAAAGAGAAATGATACTTTTTATTATTGTTAATGCGGTTTTTACTATTCCATTAATAGCTTCCCAGGCTCCAGATATAATATCTTTTATAAGGTTCCATGCACCTCTTGCAATTTCTTTTATTCCGTTCCATGCCAGTTCCCAATTGCCTGTAAAAACTCCTTTCAGAAAATCAATAACTCCGCTCAGAACATCTAATACATCTCCAATAATTTTAATAACGGATTTTATTGCCTCTATAACAGTGTCGCCAATTACATTTGCAACGTCTGCTATTACTGGAATTGCATTTGATACGATCCAGCTAATTATTGGAACTAAAATATTTTCCCAAAGCTCTTTTAAGATATCTATTAATTTGCCAAGAAAAGTTTGGACTTTTACAAACATTTCTCCCAATTCCCCATCCATAAGCTCTTTTATCTTAGAAGCTAAACCTTGCAGAACTGGAAGAATATATGTGTTATATCCATCTATTAAAGTTCCAAAAATGGTTGAAAGTCCATTAGCTATTGAATCAAAAAAAGGTTTTAAATGCTCATCGTATAATGCGGTCACTAAATCGGAAAGATTTTGAATAACTGTTGATAATCCATCAGTTATTGTTTCGATAACTCCAAGTGTTCCTTCAACTGCACTTTTTAATATATCCTTATTATCAATGAACGGCTGTGCAATCATATTCAGCATATCTCTTCCAAGTCTTGCACATAATCCCATAGCAGTCATTGAGATATTTGAGAATATCCCTATGATATTGGCTGTTATCTGCTGCGCAACTCCTCCACCAAATGCAGAAAATACCTCTGCTAGAGTGGATGAAAAATTCCCTTCAATTTGAGCGACCTCGGATCCGATATTAAACATATCAATTAAATATGTTTTTATTCTACTGGCGTTTTGCTTTAGAAATTTTTCTATTCCTCCAATAATATTTTGAGCAATTGTTATTCCGATTCTAGAAAAAGATCCTGCTGTTTTCCCGATGGAATAGGCAAATGTATCTAAAAAATCACCTGCCGCTCCAATTACTTCTGGATCAGTAAATATATTCTGCAAAGATTTCCCGATAGAGTTAATATTTTTCTTAATATCATCAAAAATCGGTTCGTAATCGCCTAATCCATCCCAGAATCCTTTTGATAGCAGTTTGGCTAATTTTTTAAACTTCTTTATTATGATATCAAGCGGCTTGGACATTTTATCAATAGCAGTTTCACCCTCTGCAAGCTTTCCGTAATCCACATTATTTACTGCGCCGGATAATCCTCCAGACGATCCACTTCCATTTCCACCAGACGAAGATGGTGTAGAAGAACCGCTATCTGTAGAAGTAGCTTTGTGTATTTCGTCTAATGAAGAAAGATAATTTTTTGTTTCTTTATTTGCCTTTCTCGTAGCCTTAGCATTGTCATTCGTGGCATCTGCAAGCTGTTCTGCATTATCCGCTGCCTGTCCATACTGATCTGCTGTATCTGCGATCACGTCTGTTCCGGTCAGCCCTGCTCCACCTCCGCTTGTCTGACCGGAAGATTTCTTGCCAGTGATAAGCTCCGTGAATGACTTGAAGGCATTTGCCAGAGTTGCCAGTTTGCCTAGCAGAATATTAATAACTTTCAGAACAGGTGTGAAAATATTAATCAATCCCTGTCCGACTGTTGCCTTGAGAGACTTCAACTGCAACTGCATCACTCGCACCTGGTTCGCCCAGCTGCCAGATGTTCTGATGAAGTCACCAGATGCGGCTGATAACTGTTTCTGTACAAAAGCCAGGCGGAGAGCAACTTTCTCCTGTTCTGTCATGGCGGATGTGGTTTTTCCGTATCCATTAGCCAATGCATACTGGTCAAGTGCTGACTGGGTCATGACCACACCTAAATCTTTCAATGTCTCGGTTTCGCCCGTAAACACTGATTTCAGCTTGATGTAAGCCAAGTCCTGACTGATGTTATAGAATGATGCTACATCACCAGTTAGCTGTGTCAGAGCCGTTGACATGTCGTAAGCCTGTGATTCTGAAAATCCGAACGACTTAGACATTGCTCCAAACGTTCCAACATACCTTTTTGCCATGGTTTCTGACAATCCGGCAGAGGTCATGGCATTCTTTGCAAATTCATTGACCTTATCCGACATTGTGGTAAATGTAACATCGACCACATTCTGAACTTCCGCCAGGTCAGAGCCAAGTTCTACGCACTCTTTTCCGAACTGCACTAACTTGCCAACTGCAAAAGCCCCACCAATCAGCAAACCGATTTTTTTTACAGCACTTCCAAGGCCGTTAAATGACTGTTTTATAGCTGATACGCCATTTTGGACACCGGTTGTATCCATTCTGGTATCAATAATGACTGAGCCATCAGCAGCCATGTGTCCACCTCCTAACTATTTGAGGTTCAACATCTCATTCAGCTTATCTTTATAAGCTTGCTCCTCATCGCTGAGACGTGTTTTTATGTCAATTGTGTTTTTATTTTCCTGATAGAATTTCTTTTCCCATTTATCGAGCTTTTCGCCCTTTGCCTTTTTAGACCGGATTCCAACAACCGTGTTGAACAGGCATTCGCCAGATTCCATGAAATATCCAAAGAATGTCCACCAGTGCATATAAGGCACTGCTCTGATTTCTTTACCGGTAATCTTATTTACCGCCGGAACGATCATATCTCCATCCTGTTCCCAGTCCATCAAACGGGGTTTAGGTTTATTCGGACTATCGTCAACTTGACCGCAGTCAATAAACTCGCAAGCTTTCTGACAAGCTTCCGTAAGATGTTCTGGGGGTATGCTTTGCCAGTCCTCGAATAAAATCTGCAGCATAACAACTGCTTTCGCTTGTTCGTCCAGTTCTGGGTCGTTCATGGCTATGAGGATATCAATAATCGCACGAAAATCTGTTCTGATAGAAAAATCCACCCCACTGATATTTAGTGAGGTGGGAAGCTCATAGGCGGTCATTTTGTATACTTCTCCGTATACTTATTGACTGCTGCCTGCATTTTCTTTTTTCTCTTTTCGATTTCCGGTGCAATTGCTTCTTCGATTTTATCCAGAACAATGTAAGCGAACACCTGGCCATTACCGAATACAGTTGTTGCGGTAATTGGTTCTTTGAACAGGTCTTTGGATGCTTCATATCCGAGCAGATAATTGATTTTGTCTTCGATCTGTCTATTCAACTCTGCCATCTCTTTACCAGATGTGACTTTCTGGACAGAATCCTTGAACTGTTCAAAGCACTCCTCCAGTTCCTCTGCGCGTGCTGCTACATTGATATCAGTCGGGTTCAGTTTGAAAGAAGAAAAAACTTCGTCTTCGTTGTTGGTAAATGTAAAAATGAGAACTCCATCATCAATTTTGGTATTAATTACTTTTGCCATTTAGCATGTCCTCCTTGTATATGTGTTTATTCGCTGTCAGCTGTGAATGTGCCGGAAGTAATGTCAAATTTTCCTTTGACACGTTCTCCAACGTAGTTCACGGTAAATGGAATCTGATAGCCGGACGTATCGCCGCCGTAGGAGGTCGGAACAATGTAGCAGTCCTGCTGGTATGCTTCATATTTGCCTGCTGTGGCTTCTGTCCAGAGATGAACTTCAACTGCTTTTGTCTTGAGGTTGTCGTCTTTGAGACGTCCATCTACGATCTTCTGTAATGCTGTGAACAGGCCTGATGTGGTATCTGCATAGAACGGATCAGCGTCAGAAGAAACTTCATAGCCATTATGTTTAAATGTGGATTCTCCAAGAATATTTTTAGATGTTTCGGTGTCTGGATTGAGTTCTACATTGTACTCTTCCAGATCTTTTCCAAGACGCTCATACTTCGGTGTCAGTCCTCCACAGAGAGAACCTGCATCGATATAATGAGCCATGTATTTACGGTCAATTTTGCCTGTAACTGCCATAGAAATGTCCTTTCTGCCTATAACTCTTAAAAGGCTGTGTAGGTTAGCGACTATCTCCGATTGATAGCCGGTTAGTTATTATATTTAATTGGTGTAATCACCATTTTTCCCAGTCATATTCATATTTGACTGTGATCGGAAGTAACCAGTCCTGTACACCGTTCTCCTGTGGCTCTGTACCGTAGGAATTATCCCTTGTGATACGTTTTATCACCCTTCCTCTTGAAAGCTCTGGAAACGCGGATAAGCGCGTCTCAATGCCATCTACTGTGACTGGTTCACGGCAAATCCACTTTCCAAGGTTATCAAGGAACTTCTGAACAGAGAGCTTCTGTCGTTCCTTTTCGGATGCGGTACGATATACCACGATAAACGGATACTGGCACACCTGGTGCATCGTTCCACATACATCCTCTTTTTCTGAATAGATTAATGCTCCGGTATCTGCAAAGAACGAGATACCGCTATCGGTTCCAAGTTCTTCATATTTGATTGTTTCGTTTTCATATAACCCCGGATACTGATTCAGCAGAGCTTTCATGGCTTCTGTCAGAATCTCATATCCCTCTGCGTCCTTGCCGATCGGTTTATCCGCCATATTGCATCCTACTTTCCTAATATTTCAAAATGTGGTATCAGTGTATACGGTCCACCCACGCTTGTGATTTTGAATACATTGTCTTTGTTTTGGTTTGTGTATTGATAGAATCCATTTCGGTAATCTCTATCAGTTACTATTCCACCAGCCCACTCACCTTCCCAGAAGAACGATTCATCTGAGAATGTAATAGTATCTTCCAGAGCGTTGTTAATCTGTCTTTTCCACTCCTTAGGCGGCACCCATGGAAGAATCTTGCCGTCTTTATCAGTAATGGTTACATTGCCGTTCTGGACAGTGTATCGAACGTGTAACTGTGCGTTGTCGGTTGCGTCTGGTCCGTACTTTTTGAGAATTGCTCCCTTGTCCGTAATGAGGTCAACGCCAGATAACACATGAGGATACCAGTACGCATCTCCCGTTGTGGCACTTTCGTAATAGTTGAAAATCGTCACCGTTTTTTCGTACATGATACCCTCCTATCCTTCACATATTGCTTTTGAAAATCTATCAGAGAATGGTTTTATTCGGACAATATTGCCTTTGCACTCTTCCGGCACTTTCCCGTAAAAGATAATGCTTTCTGGGTGCAGCTTTTCAATCATGGCATTGTATCCAGATAAGAATAGGCATTTTTTGCCCTTGCTGTTCATACAACCTACTGAGCTGACCGCCACCGTTCTGCCCTCTGGCTCCCCATCGAAACACCAATCGTAAGAATCCGGTGTACTCCATGATATTGTTGGAATCACACGGCAACCATATTCTTGCAGATATGCACCTATCCAGTGTTTTCGGTAATGGTTGTATATCTGGATGACTTTCGGGAAATCAGTGTAAGTGCTGAAATCCGGTGTTAGAATGTACCGGAATTTGCTCAGCTTATCCACATATCTGTCTGGATTTCTCCATAGTGCATCAAACTGATAATCGTCCAAAAAGAAATGAACAGCTTTCTCTTCTGGGTTATTGCATTTTTTTCTGGCATAATTAAAACCGACAAATTCACAGTTGCCCTCGAATGCCTCAGGTTCTATCTGCGGTATACCGTATTCACCAACGCCGGGGAAAATACGGCGGTTCAGATTTTCATAGGCTATACTGGTTTGTTTGTTTGCCATAATTTACCGTTTTCCTCTTTTTATAAGGGTTTCTGTTTTGACTGGTTTGTTTTCTCGACGTAATCCATCTTTCATAATTTTCCCAGTTATAACTTCTGTGCGACGGTAAACATCGTTCTTTTCAGCACTTTGCATTTTCCCGCCATGAACATGATTGATTATCTGTTCCTTTTTATACTCATAAGAAACCGAACCATCCTTGTTTTTTGTGAATTTTGGTGTTGAATACATAGAGTATTTAGCATTACGTTTCTGCAAGTTACTCATAAGACGTTTTTGTTCTGGACTTACAGATGTTAATCCACTACTTCCGCCACGTCCGCCCATAAAATCACTCTTTCTGCACTGTCTGCTTAATAACCTGATTCACACCAGTAGCTGACAATCCGTTAAACATACCGACCGCAACTGCCGTGATATAGTCCGATGCCGGGAAATCCGGGATAACTCCCATCCCGACAGCTCCAAGAATCCCACCAATAACCGCCATGATTACTGGAATCCATTCATCAGAGATTCTTTTTGATGCTTTACAGCCCATTCCTACGATGTAGCAAATCATAACGATTGCTATACATGAGCCTAATGTTGAAATGTCCATATAATCACTCCTTTACGCTCCAAAATTCAGAGAAAAAGGCTCTCGCAAAGCCTTATATATTTCTCTTTCAATATCATCTTTATATACCGTTGTGAGTACACCACCGACATTTATAGTCTTTGTTTCTCTCATAAGTGGCTGTGATGCCTCTTCTATAATGCTTGCATCTAAATAGGCTACTCCAACATTTTTACCGCTCCAACACTGTTGTTTGTCTGGGCAGCTTTCACAGTCTTTTCGCATATCTGAATAAGCCTTTTTATTGCAAATCATACTCACACCCCCGCATATAAAATCGGTATTCCATCATCTGTCCTTACTCCCATTAGAAGTGGCAAAGCTGTCTTTAAGAGTAAGTCATTCGTTTTTTGTACATCTCCGGCGGCGGCATATACTGCGCTCCATTCCTTTGCGCTTGCCCCAATCTGCTGAGGGGTGGCGTAGGAAATGGATTCACTGCCAGAGCTTATAGAAGTTACGATCCCGGTATTTTTATCACCAGAATCTTCCTTGCTGTTTATCAGCTCAACATTGCCACTTGCGTCTGATACAAGTCGAGCATTTACCTTGCTGTTTTCTGCCGATGCTCCTCTTACTAGCTGAATGTTTCCGTCACCATCTGTTACTAAACCATATTCACCAGGTCTGGTTGATACAGAGGATCCATTCATGGTGGCGTAAGAAGTTGCATTTTTCTCGGCAAGTTCCAGCTGATACATTAATTCAGCCAATGAACAGACCGCCTTTTTGATGCGTTCCTGTGAGCGTTCATTTGTCGGCAGTCCATCCACCAACCTGTCGAATGTCATCAAATCCACAAAATCACTGGCTCTTTCTGCCAGTCGTGGAAAGTCGGTTTCTGGCACGACAGAGCCGAAGTATGAAGTTGTGTAAAATTCATAATCTGCATAAGCCATGCCAGTTACCTCCTAGTCGATCATCATTTTGCTGTTACAGTCGCGTGTCCAGCACTAAGCGCCTTATAGGTGCTGTCGCACTCAACCACTGTGATTACCTGCCCTGTTGCTGCTGTAATGTCAGATTCTCCATCCCATGCGCTCCAGTTCTTCACATTCTGTCCGTAGTCTACAGCAGTCTCAGATGATGCAACTTTGTACTTGTACACATTTCCTGCGCTTGCTTTTGCCGGAGTAATGGTTACTTTAGTATCTCCGCTTTTGCTTCCTGCCGCAGAGTTTACAGTCAGAGTTCCAAGTGTCTGAGTTGCGTTGATGGTTCCGACAGCAATAGCATCAATGTACTCTGCGAAGAGTGTAAGTCCCATGATTGCAAACGCTTCGGATACTGCTGTGTGGTAGTTACCCTGTGTGTGGAATCCGATCAGATTTGTCTCGCCGGAAACGGTATACACCAGCCCAGCTCTCGCAAAGTCAGATTCATTCGGGTCAACATAGTAAAGTACGATGTTCTCAACGGGTGTCGCAATAATCTGTCCTCTTGGAATCTCACTGTCAGATAACAGGAAGATGGTATTGAAGCCCATGAAATCTTTCATGTACTGGAATCCGAACTGATTCTGAATAGAAATCTCAGCTGCTCCAATATACTCATACACATCAAGAATATTCACAAATCCAACAACGCCAGTCACATTTCTGTGCATCTGTTTGAATTTGTTTTCTACACGGCCTTTAGCCATTGCCAGAGCCATCTGGAAAGTAGTTTCTGTGAATGTGAGGGTACCTGTTTTCAGATAATCGTAAAATCTTTCAGTAACATTGGTCTGAAGCTGGAAAAGGAATTCATCATCGGTCATCTGAACAGCGTTCTCATAACCGTGATCCTTGATTGCTTCGATAGATACAGCCTTTGCGTACTTCTCAATATTCATTTCTGCATAAGGCTTTTCTTTTACAGTGAATTTGCTGTAAGGGATTTCCTCACCCTCTTTAACATTTCCGTCCTGTAATGTGCCTTCTGCGTATTTCGATTTAAGAACCGCTCCGGGTGTCTTTTTGATTGGACGCATGATACCAAGAATCTCGCGCAAGTGTTCCCAGTTTCTTTCAAATCTGGTTACAAAGTCAATCTCACGTGCTGTGACTTGGATATCATTTGTCATAATAAGATTAGCTTTTGCTGCCATATAAAAATCCTTTCTACCCATAATTGTTAAGGCATTGGGTTAGCGGCTATACTCTGTCGTATAGTCGGTGTAAAAATCACTGGAATAACTGGATATTCTGAGCGATTGCAGCCTGTCTCTCGGACGGGTCTTTGATTGCTTCGATATCTTTCTTTGTCATGCTTCCCGGTGTCTGCTGCTGTCCAACGTGAGTGGTAAATCTTGCCTGGTTCTGCTGAGCCTGTTGCTGAGATTCGTCTACAAAAGCGGATGCGTCAGTCTGTTTCATTTGCTCGATCAAGTCATTCAGCCCAAGGATTTTATCGTCTTTCAGCTTCAATCCGGCTTCTTTAATGTCTGCCATAACAGACTTCTTTGCAGCCTCACTGGAAAATTTAACATCATCAAGTGCTGTTTTAAGTGCGTCTGAAAAATCGCGGTCATAGATCTTCGCATTGAATTCCTTTTCTGCATCCTCGGCTTTCTTCTTCCATTCAGCAAGCTCTGTCTGAATGTTCGCCGGGTCGATACCGTCAAAACCTTTCAGAGTTTCTTCTACTGTCTCAGCACGTTCTTTCCAGTCATCACGTTCTCCCTCGACTTTTGACAGAGTTTTCGCTACTTCTTTCGCATTTTTGTAATGCTCAGAGAGTGCTTTCTTAACATCTGCCTGCTTGTCCTCCGGGATCTCAATTCCAAATGATTTTAATGTGTCAATAAGTTTCTGCATATATATCCTCCTGGCCGTTTTTATTGACCTGCCGCCGCAGGTATGGATTAAGCCAGTTAGACCACTGGCAAGGTAATCGGAAGGGCAGGAATCGAACCTGCGGCACATAGCTTATAAGGCTACTGCTCTACCACTGAGCTACATTCCATTAACCCGGATTCCCGGGTTAGCAAGGTATTTATCGTGTTATGCCTGCCACTATCCGACTTTCACGGAGATGTTGTTTCATTTACAAAGAGGTGTTACCAGTCAGTCAAACCGGCTAATGAATATGCCGGAAATTGCATCCGCTTTTCAACCTCCAGATTCCGCTCGAATCTGTTTCTCTTAAGGACATATTCACAAAGAAAGGAGGACATGAAACGAAAAAGAAAGCAAAAACTTCTAATCAGCAAGCCCTACAAGGTTCACCATGCCTTGCAAGATTATAGTATCACATTTTTTTTAAAAAGTTGTCCCCACATTTGCAAGAGTCAAAGCATACTTCTCAGTTTTTCAACGTATCTTTTAACAAGATCACGCTCTTCCCGGCACTCTGCATCCTTGGACATATCGCTCATTTCTGTAGTAAGTTCGTCAAGATGTTCTTCCAGAGCGGCAAGCATCTTCCTCTTGCAGTCCTCAGACTTTCCAGAACGATAATTCTGTTTCTGTGTCATATAGTCACTGTAAGTGTCTCGTCCATCAGATCGGCTATAATTTCCTCTTCCGGTTCCGTAGTCGCGACTTTCATCACCGTAAGAGGTGCCACGATCATAATCTGGGTACATCATTCTTCCATCACTGCGGCTGTATCTCCCCATGCCGCCACGTTTTCTTCCGCGCTCGCTGTAATCGTCATTGTATCCGCTACGCATTTCATCAAGGACGGCGTTGTAATACTCCACCTTTTTGTCCCAGTACTGCGTATTTTTTATATCTTTGTACATATCAATCAACTTATATGTCATTTCCAAGTTTCCAGTGGTCAGCCCACTATCTGCGATTTTTGCAAGCTCGTCTTCTATCCTTGCGCATAAATCCTTGATATCTCTCATAACTGCACCTCCTACGCTTCTCTAGTCACGACAATATTTGCGTTCGCAACAGAAATAGCCTGATCGCTTGTGTTCTCTACTGCAATATTAACGCAACATCCGCGTGGTACATCCACGTAAATTCCGGAAGACACATTATTATACTGATCTACTGCTGCCGGTGTGGAAATCATCTGAGAAGAAAGAACCGGCTCACCAGAGATTGCAATAGCCAGAGAAATAGCTCCGACAGTACCGCCTGTTGGAATCGCGATATTACCGGAAAAATCCACGAAAAATCTCGCTTTACACTGGTTAGTAAGTCCTCTTAGCGTAATAATTCCGCTTCCCTCTCTGTGCTGAATGCAGTTAGAGCCTTTAACTGCTGTGTTTGAAAATACTACGTTTCCATTTGCTGCTACGGTCTGAGCAGCTATATTTGTAAATTCTGCCATAATTTTTACCCCTTTCATATCACAAAAGGACAGGTCTCAGCCTGCCCCTCTGTGTAATACGGCAAAAGCCGACATTCGAATCAATCGAAAGATACTCTCGATATGAAGTTATTAGCAATTACATCCAGTATTGCATCCGCATCCGTAGAATGTATTCGGGTTAGGAACCTGATATGCCGGAATTGGTGCTGGATTAATCGCATTAATAAGCTGCTGTGTCTGTGAAGCCATTGCAGTTGTGAGAAGTGCACTCTGGCGATCCTGAGAAGCAGCGCGTCTGAGATCATTGTTTTCAGCCTGCAGGTTAGAAATCTTTTCATTGCAAAGATAGTCAAGAATGGCTCTTGTCCCTGCGTTCTGGCTGTCGATAATGTCTCTTGTGTTGCTGTTCATGGTGTTCTGCAATGCACAGGTGTTCTGTGCCATATTGTAGTTTACGCCCTGGATAGCTTCCCTGGTTTCACAACAGCAGTTCGCAAGCTGTGCCTGCAAAGCATTTGTATTCTGCATATTCGCTACAGTATCAGCATTGATTGCCTGCTGGATTCCGAAGCCAGTCTGCATGATGTTGGTGTTAATTCCGTTAAAGCCGGTAAGCATACCGTTATTCACTGCATAGAATCCATCACAGAGTCCATTGTTGATCCCGTCAAGTTTGCTGATTACTGCGGAATTGTCAAATCCTCTCTGAATATCTGCCTGAGTAGCTGCTGTGGCTGCATATCCGCCACCATTGCCATTATTGCCCCAGCCGTTGTTTCCCCATCCAAAGAAAGCAAAAATGAATAAAACAATAATCCACCAGCTACCATCTCCACCAAACATGCCGTCATTATTTCTACCGTTTCCAGTAGCAGCGGCAATATCTGCTAAGCTATAATTTCCATCCATAGTTATAATCTCCTTTTTGTGTATTTACATCAATCTGGCCAGATTGTAATGTACTATTTCATATTCTTCAGCAGATTTTGAAACTGCCCTGCCATCTGTTGAACTTGATTGAGTTGCTGTTGGGAAATCTTCCCAGACTGTAACATCTTCTGAACTTCTTCCTTCGGGTCTCCCTTAAAATTCTGTTTGAACTGCATAAACTGCTGTATCATCTGCATTAGCCCATTTCCCTGCGGCATCCCGCCACCAAGCGCGTTAAACAATGGATTACTCATCTGCATTTCCTCCCTTGACCGCTGATTCCTGTGCGGTATTAGCTCTAACAGGTTCAGAAAAAGAATTTAATCGGTTTATGATAGCTTCGTATTTACCCTTTAAATCGTCATATTCCTGTCTGGTGACGTATTTACTGTCCATGTTCTGAACAGGCTGTTTAGGCGGCATCTGAGTGCCTATTTCATGATACTCAAACGTCCGTAATGGTTGTGGCATACCAGAAACGTCTGTGGATTTTATGTAGAACTTTTCACTTTCACTGTCCATCAGCAAAACACTTGTCCCGGGTGCTACCAGATAGGATTTTGCGCCGACTTCGCCGGATACCCACAGGATACCGCTATTATTCTGCTGTGGTTGCTGTACTGGTTGAGCTGGAATCTGGACAGGCTGTTGCTGGAACTGGTTCATCTGCCCAGGAACGCCAAAACTATATTGATAAGGATTGTTATATAATGCCATCTTATACACCGCCTTTCTGATTATATTTTTACATAAAAAAAGAACCGGAAACAGGTCGTTTCTGGCTCTAATTAGTATCCAAAAAGTATCAGCACACTTTGATTATTTTATTGTTTACTCGGCGGCTTAATCGTTTCGCCGTAGATATGCTCACGTTCATCTGTTCAGCGCAGTATTCAAGCGTGTATTCTTTACATCTCAACCGAAACAATCTTTCTTCGTCCGGTGTAAAATTACACTCTATCAAGAATCTGTCTATATCTTTCTTTGTGAACACATATAACTTCATGAGCATACCCCTTATTAATGCAATTAACGTTGATTCTGTGCAAGATAATTTGTAAGCTTCTGTTTTGTTTTTTTTAATTCCTCCACATTATTCCCACTGATCTGACTGTCCAACATGGTTGATAACACTTCCAGAATCAACGAATCACGTTCTGCAATCCTCTGAAGACTCTCGTAATCTCGTTTATCATGTTCTTCCAGTGTTTCTACTCGCTTATTGAGCCGGAATGCCGGAGTAATCCACTTAAAGATCACAGCTGCTGCCCCTCCGACAATGGACACCCCTCCGCAGATAGAGAGGAAAATCTGTACAAATTCTGATATGCTCATTTATTCTCCTTTTCCCAGTAATATACCGGGATCTCATTTCCGGAATCCCATGTATCGAAATATTTGCCATCCTGCACTGTCACCACATGACCATCTATACAGAGAATGTATGTGCCTGTTGGATGATCTGCGCAAAAGTCATTGACTGTATAAATATATCGCTCCGACTGCTCAATCAGTTTGCGTCTGTACCCATGCTTATACAGATACGCTCCCCAGACATAATTTGCACTCGGCATATCTGATAGCGAGCAAGCATATACCATTAATCCTGTAAATACCGTCTCCCAGTCAAGCTCTAACGCCTTGCATATCGCCCGGACAGCACAGTCACCTACACGATTCCCGGCTGGATTCGGATTAAAATATACCCATCTTTCCATATCTACCTCACTTTGCCCTCACAAATCTTTTTGCTCCTGCATTTGCCCTGGACTGCTGCTTATATCCAAAGTCTGCTACCTTGTTACGGTAATATTGTGCTGCAAGATTGTTTTCCTCGCAGAATTTATTATACTCCTTATTCTGTTCAGTCAGTTTAAAAGCCATTCGATCATATTCCGATCTTAGTTTTTCTTTTTCAGATTCTGGTACATCGTCTGAGTTGATTTCTTCGTTTTTCATTATCAGCCGGCGTTTAGTCGATCTGATTGAACGTTCCATTGCTCGCTGCTTCTGTGTATCTTCATAGATCTTTTTATTCTCTTCAGAATCAATCTTGTGTTCGTCCGCCCATGGATTCCGTAATCCTTTTGCCCATGGCTGGTGACTATGCTTGCAATTCCACCCATGCAGTCCGTGCGGATCCACAACTGTTCCCTGTCCGGTTTTCGGGCTTATATCATATCCAGTGTTTTCCAAAAGATTAGGATATCCCGGTTCCGATCCAACTATTGAGTAAGGCTTTCCCTGCCAGGATGAATGATCTCCGCAAGGGGGCTGTCCTTTCTGTGCTGTTCTGGCTCCCATATGCGCTGATACAAGGACATAATTTGTCTTTGCCTGTGCAATGTACTGATTCGTTACCTGTGCCGCCGTTTGATTCATACTTGTTACCACGCAACACCTCACAGCTGCTTCAAGGGTTCTTTTTGCACCGCTTGTTGGATAATCCACCATGATTCCTTTTTGTGCATAATTGTCCAACACATCACAAATTGCAGTGGTGTAGGATTGCACACCGGAAGCAACACGGATTTCAGCTTTATCCAGCAGATTAATTAGATCACGCTGAGATTGATTTATTGTAGTCCTGCTCAGGTTGCTAAGCTCACCCAATGTTTTTTTGAATTCTGCATCCATCACCGCTATCACTTCTGGATTCTCCAATGGTGGACTTATATTCTCGTCAATCCCTAAAAGAATATCTTTATCATTATCCCAGGACGTCATCACGGCATTTTGCAGGATCCGTCTAAGCTCTGGTTGTGTCATTTTTGTAAGCTTCTGCAACTTCTGTTCAATGGCAGCTCTGCTCTCTCCCATTTGCGTGAGTTTCCAGATAAGCCGATCAGCTGTGGCAGTCATGCCGCCAGTTTGAAGAATGCGCTTGGAAATGTCCGTCATTATAAAATCTTCCAGTTCCTGGTAAATCGCAAGGATTCTTTTTTCTTTTCCGTGAAAATACTCTGGTGGAAGCATTATTTACCACCTGCCGTTTCTTTTACAAGCCGCACCCAATCAGATAGATGTTCCTGCTTAGCACGATCAAACCAGTGATCGGACGTTCCTGGTGTATGATATTGTAATCTTCTCCCTGTGGGTGATTTTTTAGGCGGAGATGTCCATCCGATAATATTGCCCTGTGCATCCTTGAGCGGAATGTTCGGACCATATACTTCTCCCGCGTACAGATAATGAGCATAAGAAGTATTGTATTCAATCTCTCCGCCATCAATTCCCTGCGGATATCTTACGCTGCTTCTCAATGCTCCTTGCTGGAAAGGTACATAAGGCTCGCAGTCCGCTACGATCTGCATGTTCAGCTTCTTCTGAGCTTCTTTCAAATTACCATCAATCCGCTTTGTATCAAATTTGATATGTACATTTCCAACATGATTATTGATCTTCATAGGCTATTCATCCCCAAATAATCCGCTTGCTTTGTTTTCTTTATTCGCTTCATTTGCGAGAGCTTTCGCATCCTCTTCGCTGAATCCTTCAAATTTTACCAGATAGTACCAGAACGGAACCCTTCCGGTGTTTACATAGCTAAGCCAAGTCTGCTTATCCTCTGCAAAAGAATATGTGATGTCTCCGAAATCATAATTGACTTCATAGGCTCCGACAGGTGCAAGTCCGTACAAATCAGCATGGACATTCAGTGCGTAGATTACTTGATCTAAACAGGATTCTAGTTTATCCCTTACATCCTTGATAAACTGTATGGTCCTCTGCTGTTCTGCTTCTACCCCTGTGGCTGTCTGTATGCCGCTTGTTTCGTTAAAGACAAAATACCCATTGGAGAATCCAATCTTGTACCCTAACTGGCTTAAAAGGGCATTTATCCCGCTTATGCGGGTATCAGTGTTTAAAATCGGATTGATTTCTTGATAAAACTCTTTTTCATCCTGTCCGAATACATTTTTCACATAATCCGGCAAGCTCATTTCTTTGCATCTGTGTTCCATGGCCTGCGGTGTCATAGCTGCTACTGGTGATCCACTCGGCATGAGTATTCTATCATCAGCCAGAACGGTTCTCTTAGAATCAAGGATTTCTTTTGCATTACGGCTGTATGCAATGTCCAGGTCTTTCAACTCTTCAATTGCTTCTGCAAATATCGGTAAGCCAAGTGGCGTACTGATATCCACATTGTTCGCCTGTGGAGTCCGCAGCACTCCGTACAGAGGTCCATTCAACTTCTCTCCGTTCGCCTTAAGAATCGGCGGCGTGTCTGCTATGAGGTCAGCCCACTTGGTCTGTTTAAGGTCAATCTTATCGCCGATTGACTGCGGGGATTTTGATACATAGGCTCTGTTGGAAACATAATACGGATAGGTTGTCACTCCGTCCACTGTTGTCTCAACAAACCTGTGATACTCGAGTCTTGTGTAGTATTTTCTACCAACGGTATAAGAATCCTTAAATATAATCCCTTTGATTTCTTGGTTGTCGTAATCCACGATCATCACATCTGCCGGAGTAAATACGTCAAGGTTCTCACCGTTTGGTTTAATAAAAACTGTTCCATAAGCACAGCCATATTCTACCCAGTGACGTATTTGGAAATACACTTTATCAATCTGCTCCTGTAGCCATGTAGCTCTTGCGGAACCATCAATCTGAATGCCGATTGCCAGTGTTGCGAGCCGAGCTGTTTCTGAGCAGACAGATTTAGCGAAATTAATCGTCTTAATATTATTCTTATCATCTAGCCAGTATGGAACGCCTCGATATATGTTCGCACATTTATTAATTAACGATTCCATTTCCGGGAATTCTGCTGCTTGGATATTAAAATCCTCTTCGGCTTGTTTTTTGAATATCATGTTAAACCACCTTTTTAGTGTTGTTATAAGTCCCATTTAATCTACCTTTTAAAATCCATCCATCTTACAGAAGTATCTCGCACAATAATGTCTTCATATTCTACAACTTTTAAGATTTCGTTAATGTCAGATGATCCATATATTTTTAAACCGATGCTTAAGAATTTATTTATTTTATCTGAAAAGTACCTATCTAACATTTTAGTCACCTGTCGCTATCTTTTTTCCACACATCGGACAATAATTAAGGTCAAACGGTCTGGAAGTAATGCTCCCTTTTCGGTCTTTCATGTATATGTACAACATACAGCCGTATATATATTTATTCTTCTTGTATTCTGGATTATCATGGCATTCTTTCCAAGAAGCTAATTCATCGCAAAATTTACACATTATGCACTGTTCCCCCTTCTCATCGACAATGGACTTGTCGCATACCTAAGAGAATCTATCCAGTGATCGTTACCATCTGGATAATCTGCGATAACTTCTCCATTGCTATCTACTTCATGTTCATAATTAATAATTTCCTTGTATGCTCTAGGCGTTCGTGCCGGATCAATGACTAATGTTCGGCACTGTAACCACTCAAAAGTATATTTGCGGCTTCCCGGTGTGACAATAGCCCTACGTGCTGGAAGCCCTGCATCTCGGAAGTCAATAATACTTTCTTCTTCATCAACTCCGCAAGATATTGAATAATCATCATATCCTTTTTTCTTTATCTGGTTAGCCATTGCTGTATTTCGAATTTTACATCCGCCAAGCTCATCCAGCAGGATAACTTTGTCCTGATTAGGCACATAAGCCACACGAATAAACGCTTTGGGATCCGGGTACCATCCCCAGTCTTGCCCCTGATAGACACTTTGATATTTTTGAATTTCTTCGTCTGGAATCGTTCGGATTTCCAACAACTCAAAGATATTTGTACCGAGTCCGACAGGCAATCCAAGATATTCATGCTGATAGGCTCTTGGATTTGTCTTTTTAAGATGCTCCGCATCATCAAGGAATTGTTGACCAAGCCATTCAACAGGAACTGATCTGTAATCACTCTTATGTCTGTAGCTGTCGTCTCGTGGCTCTTCTACATACACATTCGCCCAGTTGCTCCGGCTAATTGGCGGATTGAATGTCTTAAATACAACAAACTTACTGCCGCCTCGAAGGACTGACTGCTGCACTGTACGAATTTCTTCAATTCCCGAAAATTCGTCAAGCTCCTCGAACCAGAGATACTTGAAATATCCCTTGCTTGCTTTAATAGATTTAGTCTTTTTTGCCTTGTCCAGTCCTCTGAATATGATTTTCTGTCCAGTAGGCTTATAAGTGTACTGCATAGGGCTTACACTGGTGTCCCATAGTTCATTGACTCCGAGCGCGTCAATTCCCCATGCTATCTGTTCATAAACGGATTCTCGAAGTGTGTTTCCAACTTTACGGAAAATAACAGCATTCGAGAACACATCATTCTCTGCGTCCTGCATCATCAGGAAAGGAATCATTACACCCACAAAAGACGACTTCGTGGATCCACGCCCGCCGTACAGATCGTAATATGTATGTTTCTCGTCCAGAATGTCCCAAAAGACTTCATAGAAAGCAGGAGCTATTATATCTTTCAGGCTAATAGGATTATTATCCATCCTGTTTCTCCGGCCTTGGAATATTGTTCACGATCGTAATCTTTCCGTCTCCAAAATCATCATTTTTCTTATCAGCGTCCCATCCTTTAAAGTTGTTTCTCAAGCTGAACTGAGCGCCATTTGAACCGTCACGATCAAATAGTCTTTCCTCTGCGTACTGTTCCACTCTGGCTTTCGCGCGCGTAATCGTGTCATTAAACTCTGGCTTCGCTTGATAATTCAAAAGCGCCTGTCTGCTTGCAAATCCAAGTGCCAATGCCAATCCTGTAATCGTTGGAGGATGAACGTCTACAAAAACTGGTGAGCCAAATTTATTAAATACTTGCTTGCCTTTGCTATCAGTCAAAGGATATCCTTTACAATCCTCAAAATATTTTTCGATTTTTTTTTCAATTTCATCCACCGTTTTATACATGGGCGGTTTTCCCATTGGCATTCCCACGTTCTCACCTCCAAACAAAAACTGCCATATATGGCACATAGTCATAGATATATACTATATTACCATACATGGCAGAAAAATTTGTCCCCACATTTTAATATTAATTGTAGTATTATATTTCTCTTAGTTTTCTTAAAGTATCATAAAACATAGCCATTGCCTTGCGCTTGTATGCATAGAAATCATCTCGCTTTGCCGGTATGTATTTTGTCTTCATGATACGGTCATAGGATTTGTTTGTTACAATAGATTCATACACCAGAAGTTCAATCCCTGGAGGGCAAGAGCTTATGCAGCAGTGCAAAATATCATGTCTCTGCTCTGGTGTAGCTTTTTGACATATATCCTTTAAACGGTTAATATCTTCTGGATATACGCCAAAATCAACAAGTGACTTTTGCCTGGTTCGCATATCATCACCGCCTTTTTATTGCTATTTACGCTTGCCGATAAAATGTGCAATCAAGTAAATAGTGCCAAATGATCCGAATATTATTCCAAATGTAAATGCTATTAAACTATCAATCATAGATACGTCCCTCCTTTAAACCACATAAAGTTCCTTTAATTCTTTTGGAGTGCCAATATCTTTGTAAGACTTTAATTCTTCAAGCCACTCTGCGATCTGTTCATACTCCTTTACATATTGATTGCATATATCTGCATGTAACTCATTTGCATCTTCTGAACCCATATCTGCATTCTCGATACTCCATTTATAACGATTTGCAACTATCTTTGACTGTTTAATACCATCATCAATTAGAAATCTCTCCATCTACTTCACCTCTTTCATCCAATTCTGAAATTCTTTCATACAGTCAGGGCATAAGTCCGTTACGCCATGTGAATAATACTTTCTATCAACATCTAAATTCACTGGAATAAATCCATTGATGTTTTTATTATCTTTTTTAGTGTTGTATGATTCATATAACTTTCCGCATCGATCACATTTCATTGCATTCGCCATCTCTCATTCCTCCTGTAATCTCATCAATACACTGGTTCCATCCTTCTGCAAAGCCAGCATCAGACGTATTAGCTGGATAATCTCCATTGTCTTTTTCTGGCAAATCCATAAGCGGACACCAGTCTGGTCTTGATTTACTTTCACAATCATAATGTTCTTCTGTCATCAGAATTACATCGCAATCTAAACAGTCAGCTAATTCACACAAACCCTCATATTCAAGAGCGCTACAGTATGCAGTTCCGAACGGGCAAACATAGCAATTCTCTGGTGTTTCCATCACTAATACTGATTTACTCATTCCGGCACCTCCATTCCTAAATCAAATAATGTTAATTGTGATCTGAACTCGTTCAACCGTTTTTGAGCTGAATCGTAATAATCTTTATTGATTTCATAACCAACATATTCCAGGCCGTATTCCTCATATGCAATCAGTGAGCTTGCACTCCCCACATGGGTATCAAGAATCTTCATTCCTTTCTGCAGATATTTATGACATATCCAACGATATAAATTTACAGGCTTTTGAGTTGGGTGGATTCGCTTTTCATTCAGTTTTTTGTTGCCCTGCATTATTTCTCCGTGCGCGATACTCTTTCCCTGTAGCATACCATTCCACATATACCTAAAAAGTCTTACACTGTCATGGAAACTGCAAGCAGCTATCTCACAATCGGAAAAGCTTGAATTCCCATTGCACTTATCCCATACAATTCTTCCTGGTGGGAAGCTGTATTCAAAATAATTGCAGCCCCACACAATTTGATTTTTGGAAACTCTAAAGAGCTGGTCGAAATATTCCTGGTTCGGTATATTCCATTGTTCAGAGACTTTGTATATTCTCTGTACTCCTATTGGACTTATCTTTCTTCCGTAGAATCCTCTCTTTTCTGGGCCGCTGAAATACGGTGGATCTACAACTGCCACATCGAAGTAATTATCTGGAAAGTCCGGGAGAAAATTCATGCAGTCACCGCAAATAAATTCTCTTTGCATCAGTGTTCCTCCTGTAATAATTCTGGGTTGTCAAACACGTTTCCGGAAGTTTCAACCTTTCTGCGCCAATACCCAAGTTCTTTTCGGTAAAATGTCTCTTCTGGAAAATCAACATAAAATCCTAAATTATAGCTTCCGTAATCAAAGCTTGAACAATACATTCCAAATTTTACCAGGGCATATTCTCCGTTATGATTAACGATGTCATTTTCCCAGATTCTCTTATTGCTCTTATCAGTCAGTCCGGTGAACTGGCAGAGGGTTTCTGAATCAATTTCAATCTGTACTATCTGATTTGGGAGTCCCCAGTCAGTCATTCTCTCTTGCAAAATATAGTGATGTTCTGATACTGGTTTTCGTTCATAGTCCTCTTTAAAACAATAGGTTGTTTCAGACATTTTCTGATAATATCCCTCAACCCATTTTCCATTATCAATCCGCTTTGCCTTGAAAAGAATTTCTCTCATTCAACTCCACCGCCTTTCACGATTTCAATTGCCGTGTGCGTTTCAATAATTTCTCTTTTACGATCCCACCCCATGGGTCTTGCTATACAGCTTGCTCTTAAAATTTCATCCGTAACCTTTTCTACATCAAAAGCAGTCGGCTGTTTGTTGACACAATCAATAAACTCTTTCTGATCTGAACTAATACTTGTCCCGATCTCCCAAATTTTAATGTATTTGATTAATTCGTCTGCATCAATCAGTCTGCTCATCTGATTCCTCCCTGTGCTTACATTTTAGGTCCTCTAAAAATTACTATCATTGACGGAAACGGTGCACTATTCTTGCTGCCTCCGAATTTTAACCTTCCTTTCAAAAATCTAATTTCCGATCTGTGATATACAAAATCTTGAAACCATTTCGTATCTGTCCTTGCCGGAACCAGTAAAACAACGAGCGTATTCTCTTTATGTCCTTCCTGATAGCTCTTTTCAACCCATTGATATATTTCTCTTCCGTAAGGCGGGTTGCAAAACACTCGCATCCCCCACCAGTCCTGTATAAGACCATTTTCATTTTTAGTAAAAAATTTCTCGCATTTATGGTTTTTTGCGTCCGCGCATGGGTCTAGCGTGAAATCAAACTCTTTGTTTAATTCATCGAAAATATATTTAGGTGTAGCCCATTGATCGGAATTGCTGCTAAATAAACATTTTTCCATTTTTCCCTCTTATTCTGTTTCCTCCTGTAATAGTTCTTTATTGTCGAAAATGTTGCCAACTACTTCCATTTCGCACCTGTCGATATAATCTTTGGTCAGTGGCATTGACCAGCAGAAAGGTTCGCATCACAGCCGTAGATATCAATATCTGATTTCTTAATAGTGCTGTCCCATAACACTTTTCCAAACAGTTCTCCTGCACTCATATCGCAGTATTTAATCATGCTTCCACACGAGCCATCTATAGCCCAGTATTTACCTGGGCCAGAAAAACAGCTTTTTTCCAGCAATTGACTAAGAAATTTTGTTGTTTCAGATCTTTTCATTCTTCCACATCCTCATAAGTTTCTCTGAATATATCTGGCTTACACGGATAAAATTCACCGTGAACACCACGGATGATATAATCACCAATATTTGCCAGATGTTCACCCTCTAGCGTTTTGATTACTAATCCGCCCGGAACCTTCCGATGGTCAATATAGAAATTCTTACCTTCTGCCGGAATGTACTGGTCTGTACACTGATAGTCCTCCAGAAAATCGAACATTTCTCTCTTATTTTTACCAGTCCACTGAAGTGCATCAATTATAACTGGTTTCTTTCTGTACTTCATACTTCCACGCTCCAATCTTCTGGCATCTGGAACGTCATTTCTTTTTTGAGCATTTCTCCAAGTTCTCCAGCATGTGCTTTGTTTTCTTCCGTTTTTGGCTTCATACTTAATATCCTACATACTTCTGGAATTACATATTTTGTGTATTCCGAATCTCCGTATGCTTCCTGGATCATATCCAGTACTTTCATGGCTTTTGCTTTGGTGGAATATTCTCCTAAAATAAAATATCCTCCACTTCTCTGTGTATCCTGCCAACTCCAACATATAACTTTCAACGAATCTGGAAGTTTTAGATTGACTACAATGTTTTCGAACCTTACCAACGTTGTTTTATCCTGACTTCTGATTAACATTTTGCGTCCTCCTTATCGTTCGCTCTTTTATTCCATGCTTCTATTGCATATTCGGGATTGTTATAATGTCCTGTACCGCAAAGACAGTTACCGCATTTTACAAGATACTGAGCATTACCTAAATATCCAATTTCATCATCGGTAAAAATTTGCGCCTCTTCTCCGCAAAACGGACAAGGTTTTAATTTATCCATTACGTCCTCACTTTCCATAACCTTTCAGAATTTCTGCAACTGCATTAATGTGTTCTGATAATGCGTCTAAATCTTCATCTTTAATTATTCTCAGACCACGGCTCGACTTAAAATCTTCAATGGTATATACACCATCTCTGATTTCCTTAAATTTCTTTGCCATTTCACTTTCTTTTATGGCTTCGGAATCATATTTATAAAATGTCTCATATTTATCGTGCTCTCCGAACTTGTCGGTTTCGATTTTGGTTCGTTTAGGAGTTATGCGAATGATCTTTGTCGGATACACCATGACGTGTCTAAAACTTGTTGCCCATCCGCACCGTACTTCTCTTGCAACTCCAACCACATCTCCGACTTTTAAATCATCTTTATTTATCGGGTTTAATTTTCCTATTACCATTTTCTTGCCGTCCTCACTTTCTCCATGTAAGCAACTGGCACGCTATTGCGCAGTTGGTACATGATTTTAAACTCCCATCTTCTTAACCAGATTCTTATTCATCTCATCAAATCTAACGTCTGTATTCTCTTCAATGTCCTGTATCATGCTCAGAACGTTCATTTCGCCCCTATTTGCCATTTCAACGTACTCATTGGCAGTTTGTACGACTGCGAGTAAACGCTTCGTAGAGAAGCCATATAAGCGTCTCAGAGCCATCATGGTGGTGACAGTGTTGATCGTGTTGCTCCAATCTTCACCAACAGTAAAACCATCTTCATAAGCTTTCTTTTCCATTTCCTTAAGCTCTTTCTGGCAGTTCTGGATAGACTGTGCAAACATATGAGCCTGCTGATTCGTATATGGAATGAATGCTTTCTTTTTCTGCTTAATTTTTAGGTTTCCCATCCAACAGTCCTCCTTATTTTCTGAGTCAGAATGTCAAACTGTAAGAATAATTCCCTGTCCTTACATTCCCTTGCTTTTATGTCACAGTCGTAATCATTTATCTGATATTTCCCTTCTAACAGATCGCCATTATCCAGATGTCTTTGAAAGACTCCCTTAGAAATCCCGAACCGTTCCAAAATTTCTATTCTTCTCATACTGTCGACGAATGTACCATCTGCTGTAACAATGTCATAAAGTTTCATTTTATCTCCTTACTTGTCTTTCTTATTCCGTACCCAACCGGAGTATATGCCCTGTCGGTACTGGGATGGTTCGTTCTGAGCAAGTCATCATCGACTAATTGATTAATATGTTTCCAGACCGTAGCTCTCCCGACATCCACCTTTTCGGAAATCTCCGTAATCGACGGTGCGTATCCAACCAGTTTGATATAACTGACGATATACATATAAATTTCTTTTCTGAGGGCCTGTCCCTGTTCGTATCTATTTTTCGTGTTGTACGGCATTTTGATTCTCCTTTTCCAATTCTTTTGCCTTATTAAACATCTTAGAAAGATAATCCGAATAAGCAACAAGCATGTGATCTACAAATCCATTTTTGCTATATTTTTCAGACACAACATGGATCTGTTCAACTACCTGCTGCCAGTATTCATCCTTTGCCTCAATTCCGGCAGTCTGGAGGACCAGTGCCGGAAAGTCAATCTGTAAAAACTTTATGGTGTTCGGTATCTGCTCATGCGTCACTCTCATACTTACGCACCTTCTTCTACCTCAAAACTCTGTTCAAGAAGTCGCTCGTTATCCTTGCTAAACGCCTTTATATAGCTCTGTTTTATCGGTCTGATAAAATGTATGCCGTTAGCTGATTTAGCCCGGGAAACAGCCACATAGAACTGTCCAGGATCCCAACAGCAAGGGTCAATGTTGATTTTTTCAAATGTCTGTCCCTGTGATTTATGAATGCTGATTGCCCAGGCAAGTTTTACCGGGAACTGAGAGAAAGAGCCTACTTTCTTACGGACAATCTTCTCTTTCACGATCTTCCGACCATCCTTTTCTTGTTCGGATTCCTCAATAACCTGTTTCTCAATGTCTTTATTGTATCTATATAAGCTAACTGTTTTGCCCTTATCAGTTTTGATAACCAGATAAGATTCTTCAAATTCTCCGTTTTCCACAATTTTCTGAATGATGCCAATCGTTCCATTAACGTAGTTTCCAGACAAATCATTGACTGTAATCATCACTTTTGCACCGATGTTAAGAATTAAGTCCTCTCTGGCAAATGCAATGTTCTTAATATCGGCAGATGTTAGCTCGCCGTCAACTGCTGCATGAAACACTTTTTCGGTCTTTTTATCCAACTTGCCAAGGAAAGTATTGTTAATTCTGTCAGCTTCTGCATTAGTGCCAACCAAGAACGGCGCTTCCGGTATAACTTTGTCTGATTCGTTGTTCTCCAGATATGCAATGGATTTTCTAATATTGTTGCCATATTTAATATCATTCAGCACATACTTAAATCCCTCATCATTCTGCCTGCATACCTCATCAAGTTTGATATATTCAAATCCCATTTCTTTCCAGTATTCAGACATGAAAGCATATCCATGTTCATACTTTCCACCCTTTCCATAATCAGATCCATACATCCGACAGAGAATTTTTCGATCGTCTGTCGTAATAACTGGCGGAAGCTGGTAGAAATCACCTATCACGATTAACTGAATGTCTTCTTTGTCCTCTCCGATCAGAAGTCTGTCAACTGCTCTCTCTTCATTCTCCGTGATGATTGTCTTCGCAATCATATTAAACAGATCGAACCGACACATGCTGATTTCATCAATGATAAGAACGTCTGCTTCTTCTAACAGTTCAGCTCTGGATTTCACTTTTTTCTTGTAGTCCTCAAATTTAATTGAGATATTCAACGCACGATGTACAGTAGTTGCTCCGTATCCGATATTGTCCGCAGCTATTCCGGTAGTAGCAGATACCAGAACACTTTTACCAGCTTTTTCCGCCTCATCAATGAATGTCTGAATAACCGTTGTCTTGCCTGTTCCTGCATCTCCTGTAAGGAAAACATTACTACCAGATAGCATTGTGTCCAATGCGTACCGCTGTTTTTTATTAAGCTTCTCTTTTTCCATTTTTGTAACCACTCCTTATGCCTTAGTAACCAATTGTAACAATCTGAATTTTCATATAATTTAATTTTATTTTTTAATTTGTGTAATCATTTTATTTTTGTAACCAATGTGTAACCAACTTTTCAACCACCTTGGTTACACCACAAACCCTTATTTTATGCGGGTTTCAGAGTTGTGTAACCGTGTAACCAATGTAACCAAGGTTTTCCTATAGGAGATTGCAATGTATATATGATTTTTTTATATATTTTTTTATTCCCTATACACATGCTTTTCCGCGGGTTACATGGTTACATGGTTACAAATCACGAAAACGGAACACTTGTTCCAGTATTGGCAGGTATAAAATCAGCTTCAACATGCTCATTTTCCTGTTCGTCTTCAAGATCTTTTATATCAATAATCTTTACAGCAACAAGTCTCATTACGCTTCCCCCATCTCTTTTTATTACCGTATCCCTTTTTCCTGTATGCTTAATTAATTCTCGATTAATCGCCCATGCTGAAAAGGCCTTTCTGGAGAATCCGTTGTTCTTTAGGAGATTTTCAAGAGGTTTCGGATAAAAGTATACATATACGTCTCCATACTCATCTGGAGTTTCCTTGAATCCCCATTGATCACAGCTGAATTGTGCATCAAAGTGTTGCCCGTACACGGAAAGACTTTCAAGAATGAATTCATAGCATCTCTGACCTTCTGATACATCTTTTTTGCGTGTAGGAATATCTACGACGTCCTCGACTGTCAGCTCACGTCCATCCTTAAATATGAAATCTGTAGCTAATTTATCCGCTAGTAGAAGAGTAGATATAGCCATTACCTGCTTTGCCGGGAAATTATATCCATCAAAGCCCTTTTCAATCTCAGACTTCATTTCTTTCAGCTCATCCGGTGTAAATTTTTTTAGATTTCCAACAAATACTCTTCCAGCAAAACCATAATTTTTCATTACAGTGCTATTAATTTCTGCTGGATTCTCATAAATATCTTCGCAGCACTCAATTTCAATAATTCTGTTGATTGCTCCACCGGAATCTGCAAATTCTGAAATAGGATTCTCGCCGTTGCAAATGGTTACATTACTCCATGTATTCTCCTTAGCTGCTCCGAGGTCCTTATTTGATCTTCCTTTCCCTTTACCGGAACAGAGATTGTAAATCAATGTTTCGTAGTTGTCCCGAATATATTGAGAAGCGTTCTTAGAGTCATCAAGGATCATCGGAAAGTTATTAAGCATGTCTGCCCTTGTCTCCAATGACGTATCTGTTGACCGGAAATTCCCAACGTAGGATCCTGGCGACGGGTTTCCCCAGATAGATGCAGCTATGTTGATCGTTACTGTCTTGCCGCCGCCCGTCTGTCCGTAGAAATCCACAATGAATGGCAGTGCGTCAAGTGGTTGCACAAGCACACTTGCAAAAGATGCCGCCAGTGCTATTCGTGGTTCTAATCGTCCGCACGACCGTAACTGTTTGGCCAGAGTCACCCACTTGAAGTAGTCTCCACTTTCCTGTATACTCTGGAATAGTGTTTTAAAGCGGTATTCGCCATCAAAAACGATTGAAAGGTCGTAAGGTACAAATGCATTGCCATGCCACCCTAACTTGCTCGTAGAGTGCTGTATGTCGATCATATCGGCATTGTACATTTCAACATCCGCCAGATACTTCACAAGAAGCCTTGCATTCTCTGAGTTGACCTGCACACCGAACCTTGCAAGATTAGTTATCGCCCTGGAAGTCACAATGTCGATTTTTGGAACAGTTATTTCTGTCCAGTATCCATCTCTTTTAAAAGCCACTGTGATCTGTTCTTCGCCTGTCTCAATATTTTTCAGTCGACGTATCGGCATGATTGGATGGTGGCAAACAAGTTCTCTCGCCTTGGATGTTTCAGAAGAAAATATTCCGTTTTCTGTAGCTATCCAGCTGCCACAAGCCATGTTTGGATATTCTTTTCCAATATCATCCTCATAAAAGTTTGTGATATTTTCAACTAACTGCATAGAACGATTTACTTTTTCTTCCTTTTCCTTGTCCTGTTCTGCTTTCTGGAATTCTTTTATGAATTCCTCGGCTATGCTTTTTGCTCTTACACTCTTCGCCCTGTCCATTAACTTAAATTTAGCTTCCGAACGGTCGATTTTACTTTTTATTGAAAAAAGTTCTTCATACAGTTGCTTCTGCATAAAATCATTTGCTTGCAAATTTTCAATATTTTCAAGAATGCTTCTCACCTCCTGCCTTAGCTGACAATATTTCATATCTGCTTCTTTCTTTTTCAAGGTTGAACTGGCACATATACCACTCTTCTGAACCAGGAGGGAAGGTTTTTAGCGCTGTTTCGTACATAAGTATGTTCTTTTCTACCTGCTCAAGCTCATTAGGATCCTGAGCGGGATTACATTTTTTTAATTTGATATCTCGCACTTCATGTCTGATCTGGTTACGACTTTTACCTTTTTTAGAGATATAAGTACCACCCAGCTCGATAAATGCAGTGCTAAAAGGGACGGATTCGTATTGCATCACGAAATCAAACACATCGCCACCGGTTCCGCAGCCGAAGCAGTAAAAGGAATCATCGTAAATCTTACATGACGCTGACTTTTCCTTGTGAAATGGACAACATATAAATCCTGCTCTGTTTGGTTTTAGTCCATACCTGGAAAGTATCTCCGACATTTTCACTGACTGTTTGATTTCTTCTTTCGTCATGTCAGCAACTCCACGATTCTCCGCCCGGTTTCTTCTTTTGTACAGAATTCAAACTGGACGTTATATCGGTCTCTGATAGTGCAAATGGAACGAAACAGAGAAACTCCTTTAATTTCTTTCTGAATATATTTTTCTTTCATTCGTATTGTTCTCCCATTGATGTTTCTTGCCCTCCAACGAAACCGCTCCATTTCTGGCTGGTAAAAAAAATACACATCTTCAAGGCACTTTACATCCTCGCCGTGTTCGCAAAGAATGACTAACTTTGATTGATTATTAATAGGCTTTAACAGTTCTCTTTTAAACCTTTCATGTTGAGCACATACATTTCCATATAACTCTTGTAGATCTTTTTTTGTATCTATAGATAATGGAATAACTGCTTCCAGATCCTTTTTGCATACCTTCTTTTTGCTGTCAATAATAGATTGAATCTCATCCGTAATCTTACAGTAATCGCCAAATGGAAGTGATACAGGGACAAGAATCGCCCCCATATTTTCCATTTGTTTGTGCTTAACAGAATTTGATTTTCCATGTGAACCGGAAAACTGGTTTTTGTCTACCGCAATTTTCACAAAATCACCTCTTAATTGAACGGAAGGACATCATCTGCTACGTTATCTGGAATGCTCATAAAGTCCGTACCTGCCGGATTCACTCCCATGATAGCTTCTTCTTTCAGATGATCATCATAGGCTTTTGTGGTGCGCTCTTCTGGGATATCCGCATCCTTAATTCCCTCAATACTACGGAACCATGCAAGCTTGTGATGTTTTACTTCTTTGTTTTCGTACCAGTCTTTCTCCAGACGGAAGATACCGCCGATTAGCTTACCTTTAAACTGCTGTCCGAAGTTGTCACCCCACTTAACAGCAAAACCCGGATTTGACTTTTCTACGCATGTGATAAATGTTTTAAGGTTACGGACACCATAATCTACGCTCTCGTCAATAACCATATAGTTAGTACCGGCATTCGGATACTTCTTGTCTGGACGGATATCGTTTTCGAACTGCTTCATAAAATATCCAGCCTGTTCGTCACCGTCGGCAAAATCAAACAGAATAACGAGCATATTTTTAGTTTTTCCCTCATCGTCTGGTTTTGACTGACGTTCAGACACCTGTTTAATCACCATTTTATGACCGCCAAGCTTAATTGGTTCAAATTCTCCTGCTGCCTGTGTTGTATCATACATTGCCGGTTTATTCATCTTTATTCTCTCCCTTTCCTAATTCGTAATAATCTCTAATAATCTTGTCTACCGCTGCCAGATCATTGTCTATGGTCAGTGAATCAAACATACCAATTGGTGATTTGCTGACAGCTCCCTGACTTGCCTGAGTGACAAATAAATGTTTTCCACTTTCTTCAATGCAACGGAGAACTATTGTAAACATGCCCTCTACGCAAACTTTTTCATCCAAAAGCTTTCCTATTGTCTTTGGTTTTACGTCTCCAGAATCATCCTTATCTTCGTGCATCATAAGATATACGACTTTGCTTTCCGGAACCTTTGTCACAATGAATTGAATCAGATTCCAGAAATAATCGCCAATGTCATTGTAAAGTGAGAATACTGCATTACCTTTTCCGGCAGAAGCATGTCCTCTCATAAAGTGATTCGTAATAAGATAGCCTGCATCATCAATTACGATTGACTCTGCTTTTGATGCAATTAGGCATTTCATAACCTGCTGGTAATCATCTGTAAACCATCCGTCAATTTTCCCCTTGAATGGAAGTGGCTTGTTTAATACTCTGATAAGGTTCCAGTTTTTGTTCTGACAGTTTCTAAGACTAGTACTTTTACCGGAACCAGATTTTCCAATAATCAATACCGGTGTTGCCATTGTTATTCCTCCTTGTCATAAACTACATGCTTGCTGCTCTCAATAATCAGCAAGCTTGTAATATCTTTCATTGATAAGGTTGATTCGTTATAGATTTCAACCAGCGCGTTGTATGCAACTGTTGATACTTTCACGACCGGGTTATCCTTATCGGTTGCCGGCTGCTTCTTCCTTACCGGAATACGGATTTCAAATTCACTCACTAATACTTTCCTCCTTATATGATTTCTGAGCCGTTAAAAGCCCATTTAAGGCTTGTACGTAGCTTGCCAATGTTCTTGCCTTGTATGATTCTTCTATCGGATTATCCGGCACAATAGCAAGCTGGGTGTCGATTAATCTAACAATCTCATTAATGCGCTCTTCCATGTTTACACCGCCTTAAAAAAGCAATACACATTGTCAGAACCATCCCCTCTCACCGGATTTTTTTTGCCATTCGAAAATACTCCGCCGGCACAGTGATACTCGAGGTGATTCAGATACATGTCCGGATTTTCCCAATCAAGAATGTACTCTTTCCGTCTGTTCAGCTCCGTCAGAAGCTCGTTCGCCGTTGTTATCAGTTCCATTGTCGGCAGGAGCTTCAACTCCATCTGATTCAACATTTAGCGGACACCTCCCATCTATTAAGAGTCTAAGAAGATGTGCTTTTGCAAGTTTGCACTGCTCAGCTGATTCCTTCTTAAGCAGTTTACTATCAAAGTAGATTGTGTAATTTCCATCCTTTTTCCTGTTCGGATCCCACTTTGAATTCATAATGTCGATATCGCAAAGATGCACGTGCGAAGTGATGTAAAACGAAACAAAATAATCTGTTTCGTTTGAAACTCTCCATGCTAATTCAAAAAGCTCTTTGATTTTTTTTTTAAACATTTTCGTTCTCCTTTCTTAAAGCAGTGCTAAATACGTAAACAGCGCAAATACAATGCCTGCCAGGACCTGCTGCAAGCTCTTCTCCCACATCCACACCGGAAGAAAAGTAAACAGGATCCCGATAATCACACTGACTACAATATCCTTTCTGTTCTGTCTAGGTGATTTCATTCTTTCCCCTCCAAAAAGAAAAAAAGATTACAGACTGTAAGCAATATACCAAAAGATATTAGTAATGATTAACAGCGCGGCAGTCAAAAGCCATGCACTGAACCACTTCTTAGTCTCTCTCTTTGCTTTTTTTACGATTTCGGTAGCCAGCATTGTTTCCAAATCGTTCCATGTAATCTTTTCGTTGTTTGTTGCATTTTTTTTATTTTCCATATTATTTTCCTCTCGCTTATCGCTTATATTGACTTTTAGCGGATAGAGGATTATAATTTACCTGTATCCACTAAGGTTGGTTTAGTGGCTTACTGCTCCGGGGTGGAGGTCGTGACTCCCTCCGGGGCGTTTATGCCAAATTTGCTTCTTTTCTTCTGTAGTAGTCCAAGATAATTCTTGAGCATTCATCGACAATCCTTTGATTGTCCTCGGCTGTGTTGTCTTTGCAGTAATCATCATGTATTCTGATTACCCCAGACCCCATTTTGATTGTTTTGATTACTGCCATTGCAATTCCCCCTTCTACGATAGATTATGATGCTTCTTCTATTTTGCTTCTTCTGCAAAATGTTTCTCCATGAGATCGGCAATCATCAAGTATTCTTCGGCGATTTTGCCTTTTCTGGTATTTTTAACCTGTTCACGGAACTCTGGAATTGTTCCATAGAAGCAGCCGCAAGATACTTTAACTTGTTTGTCCTTACATCTGAAGAATGTAGTTGTGCGGAATTGAGTACCGAATCCATGAATAGTTGCGTAATCTGCATTGCCGGACACCCTTGCATTGCCGGACACCCTTGCATTGCCGGACACCCTTGCATTGCCGAACACCTCTGCATTGCCGGACACCCATGCATTGTCGAACACCCTTGCATTGTCGAACACCCTTGCATTGCCGAACGCCCATGCATTGCCGAACACCCTTGCATTGCCGGACACCCTTGCATTGCCGGACACCCTTGCATTGCCGAACACCTCTGCATTGCCGGACACCCATGCATTGTCGAACACCCTTGCATTGTCGAACACCCTTGCATTGCCGAACGCCCATGCATTGCCGAACACCCTTGCATTGCCGGACACCCTTGCATTGCCGGACACCCTTGCATTGCCGAA
>ERZ827450.647-NODE-647-length-45632-cov-8.775742_pt1 | contig 45632 bp, 27 predicted proteins | sample MGYA00519773_ERZ827450 | MGnify/ENA primary metagenome ERZ827450 (study PRJEB31778, sample SAMEA3449306) | human gut metagenome | biome: human gut; feature: human-associated habitat; material: faeces | place: United Kingdom | collected 2010/2012 ...
CCGAGATGGGCCCTCTATTTCCACCGACAAATTAGGTATCAAAATATGCCGAACCGCGAATTTGTGAGGCCCTTATATCATCGTCATGAATGACGGTGTTTTACGGGCCCTGTTGATAAATTGGCTTTCTTTTAAGATGGCTAGTGTTTAAGCAATACAGAGTTGCTATTTAAAAATCGTATTCGCGTTTCCGTTTTTACTTCTTTTTTGTCCATAAAATGAAACCATTCGATCTTCGTTGAAACTTTGAAAATGAACAGCACATTGACCCACACCGTTAAAGCTTCGCTTCACAGCGAATGCCTTGTGCTGTCCAATCGAATGTGCCGAATGTGAGTCTGACTTTCTGCTAAGGAATGTCTTACTGACTTCTCTATTTGTCTTTCCCAAAATCCATCTTTAACTCGGGATAAGAGTAAGCAGAGTGAAGGTACATCCAAAAACCGCCCGCTTTTCAAGTCCCGACAAAATTAAACAACTAACTTTGTAATAGGTGAAAAGCATGCAACGTTTCCAATTTTTAAAACTGGCTGCCGCAGCAGTGATTGCCGTTCCTCTCCTTCTTTCCGGATGCGGCGATAAAAAAACCGCCGAACTTAAAGTCGGTGCGACCGCAGGCCCTCACGCAGCGAATGTTCAAAAGGCCGCAGAAGTAGCTAAGAAACAAGGCTTAAACGTTAAGGTCATTGAATTTACGGACTACATTTCCCCGAACAAGAGCTTGGAAGAGGGTTCTTTAGATATCGTAATTTATCAGCACGAGCCGTTCCTCAACAATTTCAACAAGCAGCAGGGTACACACCTCAAAAATATCGGTGTAGCTGTTGTTCAGCCGATGGGTTTTTATTCAAAAAATATTCACAGTCTGAAGGACATTCCTGACGGCGCAACGTTTGCGATCCCGAATGACCCGAGCAACGAAGGCCGCGGACTTCAGTTAATTGAAAAAGCCGGTTTAATTAAATTGCAGCCTGGAAAAGACGGCTCTGCAATTACGGTTGCCGACATCATCGACAATCCGAAGCATCTGAAATTTAAAGAACTCGAAGCCGCTCAGCTGCCGAGGAGTTTGTCCGACGTCGACATTGCTACGATTCCGATGAATTACGTTATCAGCGCAGGTCTTTCTCCGGAAAAAGACGGCTTCTACTACGAATCTAAAGAAGCACCTTATGCGCTGATCATTATTGCTGCAAGAGAAAACAATGCTAATAATGCAGACGTCCAGAAGTTTGTGAAGGCATTCCAATCTCCGGAAGTAGCTAAATTCATTAAGGAAGAATTTAAAGGTGCAGTAGTTCCGGCTTGGGAATGATACATAATAGGTAATTTCTTGAATAAAAACGAATTCCGCCGAATCAGCAGTGGTACGGCGGAATTTTTTCTAACACGCTTTTCTAACAAATTTCCATCTAATCTAACAAATCGAATGTTAGATAAATGTTAGAAAAATGCACTTGAGGAGTCGTTTTCATTTGTCAGACTGCTCATTAACGAAAGTCGATTCTCGGGAAAACGATAAGGTGCTTTGTATCTAAATGTATGCCAAGAGAGCACCTGAAGTTCTAAGATTAAAAGATCAGGTAGAGGTGCAGACTTTATAAGTAGTTGCTTCCTTTAAAGGAGAATCGGGAGGCAGCAAAAGGAAAGTTTGCCGAAGGCCGATCGATCTCTCCTAAATTGATCGGACCTGGGCCGTCGAAAAACATTCGGCGGACTGTCACTGAACAGTGGAGCGCTACCCGAGGTCTCGAACCTTATTCCTTTTGATATTCCCTTTAAGGTCCGGATGCTCGAGGAGCTCCAGAATGAAACATAACAATATCAAGAGGACGAAATGTCTCAAACCAACTCGAGTTCCCGCTTAGCACCGTGGCAGGCTATGACCATGCTTGCTGTAGGTATTGCCATAATCTTTTTCGGATTGATGGCTTTAAAGGTTAATGCCCGTATCGTTCTTGCCGTTGACGGCGCCATTATGTGCTTAATGGCTTGTGCCTTCGGTATTTCTTATGACAGCGTTCAAAAAGGCATCAAAGATACCATCGCTTCGATGCTTGTTGCAATGCTGATTCTTTTGTCCGTCGGTATTCTCATCGGCTCTTGGATGGCCTCCGGGACGATTCCGGTCATGGTCTACTACGGTATGCAGGTGATCACTCCGGCCTTGTTCCTCCCGGTTGCCTGTATTCTCTGCACGTTAATGAGTACTTTAGCAGGAACCTCTTGGGGCACGCTGGCTACAGTCGGCGTTGCATGCATGGGCGTGGGGGAAGGACTTGGTATTCCCGTTGAGGCAGCCGCCGGTGCAGTCTGCGTGGGTGCTTTCTTCGGCGATAAGATTTCTCCCTTAAGCGACTCTCCCGTGATCACTGCCACCGTGACGGATACACCGTTAATGGAAGGCATTAAACATGCTCTGATTTCCACAGGTCCGGCTTATCTGATCAGTTTAGTTTTCTTCTTTGCTTACGGTCTGGAATTCAGCGGCGGCTCTGCAGCTGAAAGCGCAACTTACGTTGAAATTTTAAGAACGATTGAGAAGAGCTTTAATCTTAATCCAATCAGTCTGCTTCCGGTGTTTGTCGTAATCGGCCTGATCGCTTGGAAGAAGCCGACCATTCCGACATTTGTCGCCGGTATTGCTGTTGCTGCATTCTTAGGTATGTTCCTTCAGGATGTCAGCCTCAAGAATATGATGAATTACATGTACAGCGGCTTTAGCATCCACACGGATTCTGCTTTTGCCGACAAGATGCTGAACCGCGGCGGCTTCACCAGCATGTTAAGCACCATCGGCTTATTGATGACAGCTGCTATTTTCGGTGCTCCTCTGAGAACCGCGGGCGTTGCAGATGTTTTACTCGACTACGTCAGAAAATTTGCCCGCAACAGCCGCGTCATGGCCTTCTGCGTCATGTGTCTGCACACACTCTTCTTCATGATCACCGGCGCTTACTACGTCAGCTATCCGGTTGTCGGTTCCATGACTAAGGACATGTTCCCGAAATATGGTCTGCAGCGTAAGAATCTGATGCGCATGATGCTTGACACCGGTACGGGCCTTGCTCCGTTGGTTCCTTGGTCTACTACGGGCTCTTACACAGCTTCTACGTTAGGTGTTGCCAACATTGCTTTCTTTGCATTTGCTCCGATGCTTTGGCTCTCCATCATCCTGTCCGCGGTTTATGCACTGACCGGCATCGGTATGGCCAAGCTTGAAGAACAAACAGCCGAGCAGGAAGAAGGTTCTCGATTCAACGGCCAGCTGGCAAAGGAGTAAATCATGGAAAAACTTTTTCAGCGCTGGTATGACTTGATTTCCATTGATTCCGTATCCGGTCACGAAGTCGGAGCAGCAGACTATGTTGCCGAAGTTCTGCGCTCCATGGGGCTGGAGCCTCACTACAGCTATTTCCCGGAAGATACCGACAGACAGCGTCCTTCTGTTTGGACAGTACTCGATAGCGGCAAGCCCGGCAAAACCATGCTTCTTATCGGCCACATTGACACTGTTGACGTGAACTTAAAGAACTGGAAAACCAATCCCTTTATGCCAACCGAAATTGACGGAAAAGTCTACGGCCGCGGCTCGATGGACATGAAAGGCGGAGACGCCGCAATCCTTTCGACAGTTGAGTACTTTGCTCAGCACAAAGATGAGTTTTCCGGAAAGATCTTGGTTTGCTTTGTCGCCGATGAAGAAGGATTAAGCAAAGGAACCTATCAGCTCGTTGACGAAGACGTGGTTCATGCGGATTACGCCATCATGGCGGAGTGCCGCTACAACAATGTGGCTGTGGGCTTCCGAGGTCGTTTCAGCTTCGAAATCACGGTTAAAGGCAAGGCAGGGCACGCCAGTCGTTACCCGGAAGTCGGAGAAAACGCTCTGATTTCTGCCGGTCGCTTGGCCGCTGCGATTGAAGCACTCCCGACACTCTCGCATCCCAAACTTCATCACGGCACATGGTGCGTCCGTTACTTAGCAGGCGGCAATTCCGGTGCTCTGGTTGTTCCAGACAGCTGCTACATGTTTGTGGACCGCTATGTTGTTCCGGGAGAAGATGAAGCGATGTGCATCCGTCAGATGCAGGAGGCTGCAGAAAAACTCGGCTTGGCAGACAAAGTTGATATCCATTTGAAACCGCGCAACAGCCCCTACATGAAGTCTTTTGCTGTTCCTGAAGATCATGAACTTGTTGTCAAACTTCAGGAAAGTTTCAAGGAAGTCACCGGCGAAGATCTTCCGATTGATTATGACCCGTCGGTTTGCGACTCTAATATTCTGGCAGTTTCCTGCGGAATTCCTGTTGTCACGTTCGGACCTTCCGGCGGAAATATGCACGGAGACAACGAATACGGCTATCCGTATCAAGTTAAAAACTGCTACGAAATTTATAAGCAGACGATTAAAAAACTACTCTCTGCATAAATCCAATTGATAAGTACTGCGTGACACAGCGCGCCTCAAACCATAAGCCTAGCGAGAGCCTCAGCAATAAGGCTCTCGCTTTATCACTTTAGGAGAACTCCCAAATCAGGTCGCTCTTGTAGTCTTAATAAATATTTACGCAGATCTCCTAAAGTACCCACATCACCAAGTTAAACCCTTTGAGCTTTCGTTATTTGTCCTCGTTGTCTTTTCTGCCGGCGTATTTTCCCAAAACCGCATGGAGCTTCTTCAGGTCAATCGGTTTGGAAATATGATCGTTCATACCGGCATTTAGGGACTTGGAAACGTCTTCGGAAAAAGCGTTGGCTGTCATTGCAACGATCGGAATGGTATGTGCATCTTCCCTGAGCAGGCTTCGGATCATTTGCGTAGCTTCCAAACCGTTCATGACAGGCATCTGGATATCCATAAAGATCATAGAGTAATAACCGGGTTCATGGGTTTCAAATGCTTTAACGGCTTGTTCTCCGTCGCCGACAACTTCTGCCGTGTATCCAGCCATATCCAGGAAGTCTTGAGCAACCTCAGCATTAAACTCATTATCTTCGGCTAAAAGAACCCGTCTCTTCTTTGTATTATCTTGAACGACGATTTCTTTATCTCGTCCTTTATGTTCTTTAATGCTTGGGTCGGAGAGCCAGTTGTAGAAGGAAGAGCTAAAGAAAGGTTTAGCGATGAAGCCATTAATGCCGATTTCTTTTGCCTTACTTTCAATCGGTGACCAATCGTAGGCGCTGATAATAATAATGAGAGTTTCCGGACCAACGATTTTACGAATTTCGCGGGCTGTTGCTTCGCCGTCCATTTCCGGCATTTTCCAATCGAGGAAACAGATGTCAAAAGGATTATTTTCTTGGATGGCTTTTTTGATTTTTTCTAGGCCTTCCTTGCCGCTCAAGGCATATTCCGTCTTTTGTCCTAGCTGATCAAGTAGGACACACGCATGTTCGCAGGTATCTTTATCATCGTCAATTACTAAAGCGCGAAGTTCAAGCAAACTTTCGGAGTGTTTGGCCGAGTCCTTAGAAATTCCGAAAGGAAGATCGATCGTAAAGGTACTGCCTTTACCTTCTTCACTTTGGACGTCAATACTGCCTCCCATCAAATTAACGAGATTGTGCGTAATAGCAAGCCCCAAGCCCGTGCCACCGAAATGCTGAGCGATCTCGGCCGTCTCCTGTTCGAAGGGCAGAAATACTCGGCTTAAGAACTCTTTTTTCATGCCGATTCCGTTGTCACTGATGACACAACGCAAGTGGATATGTTCCGGACTTGTATGCTTTTCCGACAACCTCATCGTAACTTTGCCGCCCCGAGGCGTAAATTTAACGGCATTGGCTATAACATTGATAAATACCTGATTGACCCGCAGCGGGTCGCCAACCAGACACTCCTGACGGATGTCGTTTGTAATGATTTCGAAACTGACGCCTTTTTCTTTGGCCTGAGGCTCAATTAAGTTATAGATGCAGTGAACCGTTTCTTGGAGGTCAAAGTTCTCATAAGAAAGCGCAAGCTTATTACTCTCAATCTTTGACATATCCAAAATGTCGTTGATTAAGCCAAGCAAGTGCCGGGAAGCAAGAAGCGTTTTCTTCAGGCAGTCTTCAACTTTTTGCTTGTCGCCGATTCGAGATAAAGCAATTGTTGTCATACCGATGATGGCATTCATCGGCGTTTGAATTTCATGCGACATATGAGAGAGGAAGTCGCTCTTTGCTTGACTTGCATTCTTAGCCGTCGTTAGAGCGTCAGCCAAGTTTCTTTGGTATGCAATTTGTTCTGTTTCATCAAATAATGAAACTACCGTCCAATCAATCAGCCCTTGGCGAACTGGATAGACGCTTAACTGAAAGTTCTGGCTGCTGCCCTTAAGCTCAATATTTCGCGTCGCAGTTTTAATGATGGTTCGATCATTCAAGATATTTCTGAGCCAATTTCTATCCTCATCGTAGAAACGGTTCAAAAGTTCTTCTTTGTTATTTGTAATTGCGTCTGGATCGAAGCCCAAAATTCGAAGACTATTGTCGCTGACATATTCAGGTTCTTTTTTCTCGTTGAAGATAATAAAAACATCATCAACGTTGGCATAGAGCAATTTAAGTAATTTATCCCGCTTGAGTCCTTTGACATATGCACGGTTTAAGTCTTTCGACCCAGTGTAAATAAACCATAGGAGCAGAATGCCCATGATGATCGTACCGATTACGAATCCATAGATGTTCCGATCGGATTTATCGTTGATGTCGCTGCCTCGCTGATCAGCGTTAGATGCGATCCGATCAAGAATATCGTCAAAATGAATAAATGCAGGTTCTACGATTTGGTTATAGCGTTTAATGACGTTTTCGACGGTGGGATCTTCGCGAGTGAGTTCCACGAGCTCGCGTCGGCGCTGACCGATATTTTTCAATGCATCTTTTAATTCCTGCAGTTCTTCCGGGCTGCCGCGATAGCGATCTTCAATAATCGTAATGCTTTGTCTTTGAAGCGTTTCCTGAGTTTTTAAAGCGCTTTCTAACTGGGCTGAATTCAAGTCTTTTGAAGAAAACAATACCGGCGTTAGGCTTCTAAAGTCGTAGAGACGGCTCTTCATAATTCGCGCCTGAGAGGAAACGAGGTACGGAAAATCGTAAATGTCCTGTGTGTATTGATTGACTTGAAGCAGAAAAACGATACTCGTAATCGTATACACCGCTACGAGGGAGCACATGACTATTCCTCGATTTTCTTTTTTCTCAACGCTTTTGCCGAACATGAAGGACCTTTCTCTTGGGAGATTTTTCGTAATGACGAAATCTTCTAATGTCTTCGCCATATCTTTGATGTATTCAATGATTTTAAACTTATCCAAAATCGATTCTATGAAGCGCTATTGAATGGCGCTGGATGGTAGAAGCAGAGAACCCTAACGATAGGGAGTGGTTTAACCATATGCATGTCTTGAAATGAAGGTACGATTATGTTCCAGCAAACCGTTCAGTTCGAGCACTACGTCAACCTATGACTAGCTGAAAGCATTTTAAAATAATGGACTTGTTTCGAAGAGGTTCCTTAGCAAAAGGCTGTAAGTTGGATTAAACTACCCTTGCACCCTTGACGAAAATTATTTAAGAAAGCTGATAGGGAAAGTATAAGGAATCATAAAATGTCATTGCCTCACTTACCAAGAGTTCATAAAAATCGAAGTTCTTGTTTATCAATTTTTCCACTGTGTTTGCTAGCGTTTTCACTTTCGGAAGCCTATGCTGATACGATAATTGTGCCGGATAGGGGGGGGGTATTTACAATATCTACAGCCTGCTACTGAAGGGGATGGCAATGTAATTCTTCTAAAAGGATCTGCTCAGGCTGCGACAGGCGGTCCTTGGGCACTTGCTGGTGGCTGGGCATATACGGGGGACGCCAGTAACAATCAAATTCACAGCGATGTCAGCGCTACTACCGCTATCAGCGGTCCCATTTTCGGTGGGTACGTAGACGGGCCAAACGGGACTGGAAACGCTAATAACAATCAAATCGAGTTAAAAAACAGCGTAACCACAACTATCGTTAGTAGCTTTATTTATGGCGGCTATGTCAATTCAAGCGGCAATGCCAATAATAATAGCATTTCTCTCGTCAGAGTTGAGGGTGCCACACAGATCATAGGTGGTTATGTTTTAGCCCCCGGGAATTTGAAAGAGGGCAACGCAAAAGGAAATAATGTTGAGCTTCAAAATTCCTCGGTAGCGGGTTTTGTTTCGGGGGCTTTGAGTGAAGCTGTCGGAGATCTTACGGGCAATGTTGTCAAGATTGAAAATAGCTTAATAGCTGACTATGTTGCTGGTGCTAACCTTCAGATGGCTGGGAATGGTGACACAAACGACAATCAGGTACTGATCAAGAATACAAATATACAAGGGTCGCCTAATGGCTTGGGTGTTACTGGGGGGTATAATATATCGATTGCTGGGGGAAGTGCTGACGGGAATGTAGTTGATGTCATTGCTGATTCTGAATATGGCGAGGCTAATTTAGTAATAAATAAATTTATTTCTGGTGGTTTGATCGGATCTGTGGGTACCGCTGACCGAGTTGGAAATACGAATAACAACCAGGTAACACTTACAAACACTAGAGGCAATGGCAAACTTGAAATTAATGGGTATGTCGCAGGCGGTGCCAACTTTGCAACTGGTATTGGTGATGCCAGTGGCAACAAGGTATTTATTAATCCACCGCAGACCGGTGAAAATTACCTAATTGATATTAAAGAATATGTACTGGGGGGATTAGTTGGAACCGCAGGAACAGGTAAAACTAATAAGAACCTTGTTTCTATTCAGAATAGTCATGTCACGCAATATATTACAGGGGGCTACAACCAGGGAGCTGGTCAGGTCTCTGCAAGCGAAAACGAAGTCTATTTGAAAGGCGTTTCCCTATATGATTCGGGAGTCGTAGACGGTCGTTTTGTTGTCGGAGGACTTCTTTCTAATTCTGAAGGTACGGGTGACGCTTACAAGAATAAGGTTGTTCTTGAAAAAAGCAAATTTACCGGTAAATATATTGCAGGCGGTGTGAGCCAGGGAACAGGACTGGTTGATCTTAACGAGGTCAGTCTAGTGGATACTGATGTCGTAGGATTTGTGGCAGGTGGTCTGGATTGGTACGGAAAAGATGTAACGCTTACGAATAATAAGGTGTCCGTAGCTGGCGGTTCAGTAGTCGGGCGCGTTGCAGGAGCACGCTCTTGGACTGGAAGCGATGTTAATTTTAATTCTGTCTACGTACAGAGCGCTAAGATCAAGGCAGGGGGAGAAAATGAGGGTCATGTTCTTGGAGCAGCTAATCAATCTGGCGGAAACGCCCTAAATAATTATGTTCAGGTTCAGGATAGCCAAGTTGATGGTTATGTGGCAGGCGGATTTATTGAACACTATGAAGGGGGCCACTATAACGGAAAGACTGATAACAACAACGTAGTTATTGAAAATAGTAATGTTTACGGCAATATTGGAGGCGGATACAACCAAGCTGGAGGTACTCTCAGCGCCAGTGGTAATACCGTTGTCGTAAAAATTCTTTCCACGGCTAGCGAAATATCTTTTGAGGCGGCCGGCTTCATTGCTGGGGGAATCATAGGCGACAAGCAAAAAGGGGCTGGCGTCACGAATAGTAATACAGTTAAGATTATCAACTCCAGCTCTGAAAATTCTTTTGAGATAAATGGTTATGTTGCGGGTGGTTATAACGGCGGCGTAGGAGAAGGCGGTGCTAGCGGAAATATAGTTTTTATCGATACGGCTAGAAGTCCCAATGGCTCCAACTCTTTAGTAACTGTCGGTGAGTTTGTTCTAGGGGGATATATTGGTTCAGAGTTAGCCGACTCTACTCCGAACGGGGACACAAACAAAAATTCAGTTAGCATCCAAAATACACAGGTCACTACATATATTGCGGGAGGGTATAACCTCGGTAAAAAAGGTAATGCTGTTGAAAACAATGTCTACCTAAAGAATGTAACTCTGTACGACGGCGATGATATCGATGGCCACTTTGTAGTTGGAGGCCTAATCGGAGAAGGAAGCTTAGGGAATGCAACTAACAACACGGTTACTGTCGAAGATAGTAGCCTTAAAGGAAAGTATTTGGCTGGTGGTGTGAGCCAGGGAAACGGCCTTGTAGATAAAAATAAAACTATACTTACGAACACGCATGTCCAAGGCTTCGTTGCTGGAGGATTGGATTGGGGTGACCATGGCAATGTGACTCTAACTAACAATGAAGTATGGATGAACGGAGGCTCTGTGAGTGTAGTTTCCGGAGAGTCACTTACTGGACGTGTGGTTGGCGCTCGCTCAAAAGGATCAGGGGATGTCCTGAATAATGCAGTACATCTTAGAAATGTGACTATTGAGGACGGAGTCCGTGGTGGAGTCTCGACTGGAAACGGGAATGTTGCTCAAAATGTTATAACCATTGAAGATAGTGAAATCACCGGATGGTCTAATCAAGGAGGTTCTGTTGCTGGTGGTTATATAGAAGCAGGAGGCAATGGAAATACCAATGAAAATAGCGTTTCTATAAAAAATACCAACGTTGCAGGAAATGTTGTAGCTGGATTCAATCAGGCAGTCGGCTCGTCGGATTCCTGTAATAATCTGGTCCTATTCGAAGTTGATCCTTCGTCAACTGATCCTTCTTATACGGCAGGCGGTTTTGTTGCTGGCGGTATTACTGGTATGCAATCAGAGGGAGCCGCTAATAACAACAAAGTTACTATTATCAATACAAGTTTAGTTGCAGAGCTAAACGTAAAAGGATACGTAGCCGGTGGTTTCAATGACGGAACAGGGAATGGCGACTCTAGCGGAAATACTGTTTGGCTTGAAGCGGCATCGGTCAGCACTTCAAAACTTACTGTAGATAATTTCGTAGTTGGAGGCTATCTAAGAAGCGGGGAAGGAAGCACAAACGGGAATACAGTTGTTATCAAAAACGCTGCCGTCTCTGGTTCTTACATTGCAGCAGGACTTAATGAGGGCCTGGGCCAAGCTCAAAACAACTCAGTTATTCTTGAAAATGCAGAGGTTTCTGGAGGTGTGACCGGAGGCCGAGTGACGGCAACCCCACCGACATCCGGCGGCCGCAGTCTCAATGCTGCTAATTCCAATATCGGAGAATCGTCAGAGAACTATTCTGCTTTAGTACAAAACAATACCATCAATATCTCCGGCAAGACTTCAGTAGTGGGACGGGTTGTCGGTGGCGAAAGCCTTGCGGGCAACTCTGTCACGGAAAAGCCTGCCTATATCCAAAATAATACTGTAGTGATTGATGATGGTTACGTTGAAGGAGGAATATCCGGTGGAGCGGCTGTTGCCGGTAATGTTATCGGCAATAAAGTATTCCTCAATGGAGGAACGATTAAAGGCTTGGTATATGGAGGAACGAGCGCCGGCGATGTTAAGAACAACGTCGTTTATCTAGATGGACGAAAAGGTATAGATGTCACGGGAGCCTGGATTTACGGTCGGGGGAGAGCATCGACAGGGACAAATGGTAATACGCTGAATATTACTAATTTCAAAGGGGCAGTGCAGAATATCGGGAACTTCGATCGGATTGACCTTGATCTAGCCGGATTGATGGTCAGAGAAAAAGAACCGATTATTTTGTTGACGGAAAACCAATCAACGAATTTGGATAACAGCACTATCCACATTCACAGCAGCAGAAAGGCAATTGCCGTTACTGATGACTCTTCATTAGCCGATCGTTATGAAGTAATCAAAAACCAGTCGGGTAGTCTTACGGCATTTAATGTCATTTACGAAAAAGATAAGCTCGTTGTGGTTCATGAACGAGGCACAATGGAAGGGTTATATCGAGTTGAATGGGATGGCTACCCTGATCAAATCGGAGACAGTATTGATCTGGTCCTTGAGCGAGTCGAGGAAAGGCCGGAGAGCGGGACCTACATTTCGAACTCTTTAGCATGGTCTCGCATGCATATGAGATTGCACGACAGATTTGGTCAAGCTTACTATATCGATCCTTTCAGTGGAGAAGAAAGGGCAGCCGCCGGATGGGTTCGCCAGGTTGGGTCTCATTCGCATTTCCGGGCCGGTTCTGATATCAAGACCCATTCTCGAACCGCTGTAACCCAAATTGGCGCCGACCTCGTCAGAAATGAGTTCAATCAGGATGTCAAGTCTGTCTGGGGTATCTTTGCAGGGGGTTTATACAATCGATCCAGCGCTAAGACCTACAGCTCTGCACAAAGCCGGTCAGATGGTTATGCCCTAGGCGTATACGGCACACTTTATACCGGGAACAGCCCGGATGACGGTTTCTATGTGGATTCCTGGCTTTTATTCGGCCACTACAACAACAAGCTTTGGAGTGAGGATTTAGCCAACTTCCGATATAAATCTAATGGGTGGGTTTGGTCGGTGGAAAGCGGTTATACCATTCCACTTTCTCAATCTGGCTCTAAAGACTTTAATAAACTCATTTGGACCTTCCAGCCTGAGATTCAGTTAGTGTGGGACGGTGTTAAGGCAGATACGACAGTCGACAAAGATACGGAAACGCGCTTTAAACAACTCGGAACCAATAATGTTTCTTTACGTATTGGTGCACGGCTTCATGCAAATCACATGAATAAAGGTCTCGGATTTATCGAAGGTAATTGGATCCACAATACCAAGAGGGCCGGAGTACAGATGGGAACAGGTTGTAAATATATTAAAGGAGGCAGGAATTTAGCCGAATTCAGGGCCGGTCTTGAGGGCCATGTGACTAAAAATCTGCTTGGGTGGGCTACCGTCGGCGTGCAAGCCGGACAGTATGGTTATCACAACGAAACTGCACAGATCGGTCTCGAATATATGTTCTAACTCGACCCAAGTACCTGAGAGGAAAGACCATAAATCGTTTCCGCTCGGGCGACTTCCCTGTTATTAACGGAATTAAGAAATGCAGATAAAAAATACTTTTATAGTCATGCTTCTAGCAGCTGTGACCTTAGGTTTGAGCGCCTGCGCTTCCTATGATCACAAAGACTATCCTCGTGAAAGTTGGTTTGCACCATCTACTCAAGTGATTTCAGCCGATCAATTCAAGAAGGTAGAAACTCCTTTGAAGGTGGCTTTAGTGGTGAATTACACCTGGGAAGGCCGTCCTATTGTTCAAGAGCCCTTCGAAGAGCGTCCAGCCGATTGGCGAGAGCAGTACGGTCTGGAATTGGCTGCTGCACGCTACCTGGAAAAAACCGGCAATTTCATCATTGTCGATCCCGACGACAAGGAGAAGCAAGGCGTCATATCAATTGATGTCACTCGTCAGATGGACGAAAAGACTAAAGCCGCACTGGCCTCTAAGAAAGCTAACCAGAATGAATATCCAGAAAAGATCGTCTATGAATATGATATGACAATGAAGATGGAACTGTCTTTAACAGATGGTAAGAAATTTGAAGCCATCCCGAAAACCGATCACATGTTCATAGGCCATGAAGAATCAGAGGAGAGAAAAGTAGGAGTTAACCCAAAGCGTTTCACCTTTTCCTATTTCAACAATATGGACTTCCACACCGAATTTGTTCGCCGCTTCTATAAACAGATGATTTTTGAAGGGGTTCAACAGATAGAAAATGAGTTGCAGTAGGCGTTCTTTTGAAATTTATTGTTTGTTGTATTTGTAGTATTTAGACAGAAAACAAGCATCGGAGCTTCCTCGGAGTTCCGAGCGCTTTGTCGGAGCCTTGATTTGGAAAATCAGGGCTCAATTTTTTTCAGAGAAGAACGCCTTCTGCACTTTTAATTATAGGTGTGACGTAAGGTAAGAATTTCGTCAGTTTTAACGTAAGGCTTTCTCTCACATCTGCGAACAGTTAGCATATAACCATTTTTTAATCGTTGGATTGTAACTTTTGGGCCTATTTATTTGAAAGGACCCTTTATAAGAAGACTTGTCCCAATCGATTGGAACTTTATCTAATCCTCTGCTTCTCTTGTTAATTCCTTTCAATTTCATATAATTCGCGCCGTCCTCATGCGATTGATTAATACAATAATGGAATAAACATAGAGTCCATGGAGGAAAAATTGAAAAAATCAGCTCTTGTTGACGCCCTTCTCTTTACTGCTTTTTCCTGCGTAAATGTTATGGCTGCGGAAACTGTCCCTGCTAATTCTCAAATTTATAAAGAAGCAAAATCACTTTCTAAAGTCCCTGCGAACTCTAAGGTATTTACAGGTAAGGCAGAAGTTATTCCGATGAGCCAACAAGTTCCCGGTATGCCGGTTCACAACGGAATTGTGATTTTCGAACCGGGAGCCAGAACATTTTGGCATATCCATCCGGCAGGTCAATTCTTTACTGTCCTCCGTGGTGAAGGTAGAACCGGAGTATATGGAGAAAAAGCTCGAGTTGTTAAACCTGGTGACGTTGTAATTTGTCCGGCCGGAGTTAAGCATTTCCACGGAGCTGGTCCTGATACTCGGATGGTTCAGATGACGGTAACCGGAGATCATCCTGAAGGCAAAGGTGTCACTTGGCTTGAAGAAGTCACAGACGAACAGTACAACAAGATTGAAAAATAGAAACCGAAAGTTCCGATCTGAGAATTCAAATTCCTAAGCGAAACCGGGCGAGAAATAGCAAAATATCATTGCAAGCTAAACAACGTGAATTTCCGCCCTATTCTTTTCCAATCTTTATAACGACTCAAATTTATTTGATTTTAATGAAGACCTGTAAAAATCATAAAAGTACGCAATATAATGTTAATTATCGTGCGTACTTGGAATTTTTAACATGTTTCAGTCGACTCCGATCCAACCTTCAAACTTTGGCGCAATAACTGCAGATCAAAATTTGATCGAGAATCCTGCGCTGATGTATTTGGCTACGCTTGGCAGTAAAGATTCCTATCGCTGCATGAAAAGCAAGTTAAATAAGTTCGCCCGATTTTTCGGCTACAAAGGTTTAGTAGATTGCGATTGGAAGTCTATGCAGCCGAATCATGTCACTGTTTTTTTGACAGCCCAGAGTTGGGGTTCCGCTAGAACTTATAACTGCTACCTCTCAGCACTTAAATCTGTGGCGTTAAACGCCTGGCGAAATAAACAAATTGATTTGGACCATTTTCAAAGAATTAAATCTTTAAAACAGCGAAGAGTTTTTAGAGCTCCGTCCGGGCGGGCCATTTCGTCTGAAGAATCTGCATCGCTGATCAAGTCGCTAGAAGCAAATTCCTTAAGGACGGTGAGAAATAGGGCAATTTTCTATTTGATGCTAGGTTGCGGACTGCGAAGGGCTGAAGTCTGTGAATTAAAGGTAAAACAAGTTTCCTTAAAAAGCAGATCCGCCAAAATTATCGGCAAAGGCAATAAAGAGAGAAATATTTATTTTCCGGATGCTGTTCTTGATGTTCTGAAAATCTGGTTTGAATTCAGACAGTTAAATAAAAATGAAAGTGATGCCGGATTTGTTTTTGGACGTATAGATAATAAACAGCGCCTTCATTTAGACATCGCACTTGATCCGTCCTCCGTTACTCGAATAATAAAAAAACTTGTCTCTGAAACCGAAAACCTGGAAGGCAGACTTACACCTCACGATCTCAGAAGAACGTTTGCTACTCGCCTCATCAGTAAAAACGTAGATATTGTGGAAGTGCAAAAACTCATGGGACATGCCAGCGTCGCAACGACAGGAAATTACGTTCGCAAGGATGAAGAAAATTTAAGAATGGCTGCAGAAAAGGTAGAGTTGTAATGTTTCTTAGAGGATTTTTACTGAAAGTATCGCAGGGTCGGAGAAAGGGAAGTTTCCTACGATCCACGCTTTTTCAACTCTAACTTAATTTCTAACCCATACAGCACATGGAAAAAATAGAAGAATAAGCAAGTAGAGTATTAATCACCATTTCACAAACACGAAAATCCTTCTGCCAGAAGAACAGAAGGATTTTCTTTAATTTCAGCTAATTAGCTCAGCTCCATTGCTATAACAGTAGCAGAACGATCTTCAGGACCTGCAGCAGAGTAGGCTCTTCTCTTGGCAAGCATTTTTCTGAACAGAATGTCCATTTAGTGACTGGCTTGCGGAGTAACTTACTTCAAAGCAGTTTGCCCGGAAACTCTTCCGAAAACCATCGCGTCTGCAATGCCGTTTCCGCCGACTCGGTTAGAACCATGAACACCGCCGGTCACTTCGCCCGCTGCGAAAAGTCCTGGAATAACTTGGCCATTCTTATCCAATACCTGGGCCGCTGAATTAATTTGGATGCCGCCCATTGTATGGTGAACTGCAGGAACCATGGGCGTGGCGTAGAAAGGACCTTCCGTCATCGGCTTATCATCCTGTGTGAATTTTTTGAAGCCAAGATTGTCTTCCTTAATTTTCCCTGTAACGACATTGTTATAGGTGTCAATCGATGCACGAAGTTTTTTCGGATCCATACCCGTTTTCTGAGCAAGCTCTTCAATCGTGTTGCCGGAGAAAGCTTGTCCTAACTTTATCATTTCTCCAATTGTTAAATTCTTGGACAAATAATCCAAAGTCGGATATTTCACATGGTTTGAGACAATCCAATAGTTTCCGCCCTCTTTAAAGATGGCCTTGCACAGAGTATCGCGTGCCGCATCTTCATTCACAAAACGGTCACCTTGGGGCGTAAGGAAGATGCGGTTTCTTCCGCTAGGCCAGCTGGACATAATACCTGTTTTCGGAGTTCCGCCCGGATGCAGCTGAATATCATCAAGATTGATGACATTAGCACCGACTTGTTCGGCGAGTTTTAGCCCGTCGCCTTGAGATGCTTTGAAATTGTTCGTACAGGGAATATTTTTATCGAGCGTGACTTCTTTCCATACTCCGGTATTCTTGGCTTGCCTCATTTCTACGTTGGAACCAAAACCACCGGTTGCAATGATGACACCTTTGCTCGCCATGAAATTGACGTCCTTACCGTCGTGCTTGCCTACAACGCCAATCACCTTGCCAGCCTCATCCTTAATGAGTTTCACAGCCTGAGTATCGGTAAATACTTTCACTTTATCCGGATAGGCTTTGATGAATTTTTCCAACACTCGGATATAGCCGTAACCGCCTCCTTCAGCGCCATGACCACGCGGATAAAGGCCTCCAACAATCACTCGTACCTTAGGTCCGAATCCAAGTCCTTTGCCTTCCAGCCAATGCATCGTTGCCGGAGCCTCTTCAACGAGCTTCTTCACCAATTCCGGATTATTCTTGTTATGACCGCCTCTCATCGTGTCTTGGAAATGTCTTTCGATGCTGTCTTCGATGTTTTGACGGTTTTGTCTTTCGGGATCAACCGCGTTGTATCCGCCGCCGGAAACTACTGTGGAGCCGCCTAAATATCCAAGTTTTTCAACAATGATCGCTGTTCCGCCGGCTTCAATGACTGACGCGGCTGCCGCAAGACCCGCTCCGCCGCCTCCAATAATCACAACTTCGCTGTTATAGGAATCTTTCAGCTGCGCCTTCGGAAGTTTGTCCTGGAATTTAGAGAGATCAGCACCGGCAGCCTCAAGATTTTTCTTGACGGCATATTTCAACGCCATACTGGTCACGGAAGCGCCAGTTACATTATCAACATTGATCGTTTGATTTCTGATTATTTTCTTAGAAAGGTTCGCAATAGCCAGTTTTCCGACACCCGGGCTCTCTCTGTTATCCGTAAGGATATTGGCGATCTTTCCATCTTTCATGATCACATCGACGGTCATCGGTGCATTGTGCGCTTGAACCGTGTAGGAATAGACCTGATTTGTTTCAGCGTAAGCAGAAGAGGCAATCAGCACTCCAAATGCAGCTGCAGTTAAATGAAATCTTGTTGTTGTATTCATGAGATTCTCCTTAGAATGAGGCACAGAAAACATGGTAGAAAAAATAAAAAAATTAGGGTTTTTAAAAAGAGCCTTTTCTACCTATATTGATAAAATTATCAATAAATATTGATTAAATCCTCAAATTTCCAAATGAAAGCTTCGGATCAAATTCAGGTTTGGAAATTATTCCTAAACCTTCGTAATTCAGGCAGTATTCGCAAAACTGCTGAACAATACGGGCACGATTCAGCGGAAATTTCCCGCACTCTAAGCAAGCTGGAAAAAGAACTGAAAGTTCCTCTCTTAGATCGGAGATCCCGACCTTTTCGTTTAACGGAAATGGGCGAAGAGATCTTTCCTTTGGTCGAGGATATGCTTGGCCGGTATGAGGAAATCTTAGAAAAAATCGAACAGAAAACTAATAAGGAATCTGCAGTGATAAGGATTATGGTTCCAAATACTTTTGTCTCGATCTCGCACTCTCTTTTCTTTGAGTACATTAAGTTCTTTCCGAAGCATAAAATAAGAGTGATTACGCCTGTTAATACCGAAGAATTCAGAAAAGGAAGCGCAGATATCGTGGCTGTAACAGGCAACGTCACTTTGCCGGACACAGTTCTTATACCTCGCGGCAGAATGATTTTTGTTCCTGTTGCGGCGCCATCCTTCATTGAAAAATACGGCCTTCTTAATCATCCAGATCGTTTAGCCGAGGTCCCGGTCGGGCACACGTTCGGCGGAGACAAGTTTTCCCATACGCCTTTTGACAGTGTATGCAAGCAAGGAAAGCGCAGCCGCCTTCACTTGTGCCAACAAATTGAATGGTCCTCTCCAAATTTGTTGTTTGAGTCCGTGCTGGCCGGAGAATGTGCATCTCCCGGAATGCCGCTCTTTTACTGCATAGACGCACTTCGAACCGGAAAGCTTGTTCCGATTCTTGACGGCTGGCACAGAGCCTCTCAATTCAATTATCTCGCGTGCCATTCTTCGCGTTGGAATGTTCCCTACATACGTACGTTCATGAGTTGGTTCGCCGAAAGGTTTGCCGCGAAAGAAGCTCAGTACGAAAAAGAATTTGCAGAACTCTTCGGAGAGGAGCTTTTACATGAGTTGATGAGCTCATGAAAAACATCGGTTAGGACTGTTTTCTAGTGCATCTCTGTCATTTCGTCTAGTCCCTTCTCTCTGCAATGAATATGATTTTCTAGAAATTTAGGGCCGCTTCTGATGACCAAAATGTTTAATCCGCCTCACCCTGGACTTATCGTCGTCTAAGAACTTGAGCATCTACAAATCAGCGAAGAAGAATTTGCTAACAACATTGGGGTTGAGCTGGAACTCGTTTCAAAAATTCTAAGAGGCGAAGCATCCATAACTCCGGAGATTGCTAACCGTTTAGCAAAGACATTGACAGGCCCGGATGCTCTGCCCTTCCTTGCTGTCTTGCTACTTGTCTTGATTTGACATCCAAAACTATGGTTTTTCCTGTCTTCGAGAATTGATGACTCACTTAAAATGACAAAATTAAACCTCGCTCCTAGATCCGAACCATGTCCCAGCAAAACCTTCACGAAATCATGGTCATCCGAATTGTTGATGACGACGAAGAACTTCTAACTTCTTTCCGTTTTTTACTTGAAGGTGAAGGCTGGTTCGTCCGCACTTACAACAGCGCAGAATCATTTCTGGAAAAAGATAACTTCAACGTACCGGGATGCGCCATCGTTGATATTCGCATGACCGGCATGAGCGGCCTGGAACTCCAGGATGTCCTCAATGCCCGTGGAATTAAGTTGCCTCTGATATTTCAGAGCGGTCACGGAACGGTGGAAACGGTTGTCGATACATTAAAGAGCGGTGCCGTGACATTCCTTTCTAAACCGCCATCTCTCGATAAACTCAAAGAAGCAATCGAAAACGCCCTCAAGCATGCGAAAGAAATCGATGAACAGAAGGAAGATTTCCGGAACTGGCAAAGCTTAACGAGCAAAGAAAAAGAGGTCGCTCGCTTAGTCAGCGAAGGTCTGCTGAACAAACAAATTGCGGACGAACTCGGCATTGCAGAAAGAACCGTTCAAACGCATCGAACCATGGTTTATCGAAAATTAGATGCGAAGAACAACATCGAGGTCTACAAAATTCTGAGTAAGCTGAAAGTTCTGTCTTAATCCGCGGGTTCTCCGCGGTTGGAATTCAGATCCTCGCATTCCACGTGACGACCAAGAAGAAGGACGATAGATAATCCTTTTGTTTGCCCGGCTTCAATTCGTACCGAGCCTCTGTGACGCTCGGCAATTGCCCGAACGATCGAAAGCCCCAGCCCTAAGCCGTCTGCCTTTGAGGTTTGCAAGGGATTTCTCAGGTTTTCAATTTCTTCAGGTTTTAAGCCGGGGCCGTTGTCCGAGATAGAGACTCGAACAAATCCTTCCTCTTTTGCCGGTGCTGAGGACACCTCGATTTCGGGTGCTTCTTGTCCTTTCATAGCCTGCGCTGCATTTTTAAGGATGTTTAAGAAAGCAATGGAAAGTTCAAATTCGTCCCCGTCAATGACCAGCCCCAGAGCGAAGTTCTTCTGCATTTTAATTTCAGGATTTTTAGCCTGAAAATCCGCGGTCACTTTCGAAAGAAGTTTTGAAATATCTGTGGGCTTTAGCACAAGCGGCCGATTTTTAGAAAATCCCTGAACATGATCAATGATATCGATGGCCTTCAAAACACTTCTTTCTATTTTCGAAAGAACGAATGAGAGCATTTCTTCGGAAATAACCCCTGATCCCTGCTTTTGGCGAGAAATGAGGCTTTGTGTGTAATTTTCGATCACCGTCAGCGGCTGCTTCAGTTCATGCGCAACCATAGAAGACATGATGGAAACAATGCTTGCACGCTCCCAAGCTTCCATCTTTTTCTCGATGGCCCACTGCTTTCTAAGGCTTTCTTTAACCAAGGCGGTTTGTTTGGCGACCTCTTTAACCACAAGACGATCATGAATAAACAAGCCGAACAAAATCCAAAGAATAAACAAGGTCGGATACCTCATTTTCCACAAAAGGTCCGTCCAAGTCTCCGGCTCAAATTCGTCAATCAATTCGTCGCCCGAGCGTTTCAACAGAGCATAAACGTCTCTAAGCGGTGCCGGATCCGTCCATTCACCGAACTCGGAAAGAGCGCGTTCATTCTTTAGCGCCCCTAGGACTTTCATTTGCATCTGCTCAGGAACTTTCGGAGAAGCCAACAGGCTCCAAGCCGGATAGAGTTCGGATGTGGATAAACACCGGGTTTCAGTAAACTCACGAGGTTCCAAAGGTTTTAATTGCTCCCTAAGTCCTACGGGCAGCCGCTCGTAATGGCACCCTTGAAGGATTGCCGCAGAAATATCGCCGTTTATCAGCGCGTTAATCATTTCTTCGTTGTCAGGAAAACTTTGTATCCTTCTAAAGAAATCTTGGGTTGTGAATCCGCGCGCCGTCGCTTCACCAACTGCAGTTTTCCACCCCGCCATGCTAGAGGTTGCCAAGCGGCCGATTTTCTTCCCTGCAAGCTCATCCAGATTTTGAATATTGCTGTTTTTAGAAATAACGATGAGACTTCCGGAAAGTTTTCCGGCATCAGTACTCACACGATTCTTAAAGGAAAGGAGATGCTTGTAATGAAGATATCTTTGTAATACCGCCCCTAAATCGCTGTTGGTAAAAATAAAATCCGGAGTATTATGGCGAAGCACGCTAACTAATTCAGGGCGGTCATAGCTAAGGACCTCCCAGTTTTGATCATCTAAGGATCCTACGAGAAGATTCGCAGACTCCGGGATATAAAACTGGGAATTCCCTCCCTTTGTTCTCTCAAGAAAAACCTCAACCGAATGATCTTTCTGAACTTGAGAAGAAGTGATGTCCGCTGCTGCAGAAAATCCTGCCGATATAAGACCCCAAAAACACAGAAAAAGGAAAAATAAAACATTGTCGAATACGCGGCGGAGGGGCGCTTCCTTCGTCAGACAAAGCACAAGAGATTTCATAAAGCCAAGGCGCTCATTTGCCTGTGGCTGAATATCTTTGTCGGCAAACCGTATGAGCATCCTGCAATCCTAACAACTGGTTCAAACGAGAGTTAAGAGTTTGATTTCTTATAGAAGGAAATAGTAGAAAAATAAAGTCTCATTCGTAGAAACCCTCTGACGTGATGACGCTGCCTAAGTCCACGATGTGCGTTTTTTCTCGGATTTTTAAACTTTTTCACAAGTTCTGAGGAACGCTTCGAGCATCAAGAAAAACGGCCTCTTACCTACATCAACCCTCTTCAAGGAGAAGATTATGAAACGTCGTGCATTTTTTGCTTCCGCCGTCGCCGCTGCTTTCGGTTCTGCTTCCGCTCTTGCCCAAACCGCCTCAACCTAGTTCAAATTTCCGGAAAACGTTGATGAAAACGCCGTGAACCCTCCTCCGGGACAGGTTCCCTATCGTTCCAACATCCCTGTTTTCGACTTCCGCATCCGTCCGCCGTACAAAGGCTACATGAACCTTGGCATCATCAAGACCTGGAGAAACATTCCGACAGAACCTAGACAGATGCGCCCGACAGGATTTGAAAGACGTCACGTTGAAAGTATCGCCAAGGCCGACATGAACCTGTTGGTCAAGGAAATGGAAGAGGCAAACGTTATCGGCGGCGTCCTCATGGGTCGTGAAACAATGAACCCCGTTTACGGCGGTGTTCCCAATGAAGACCTGGCTGAACTTTGTGAAAAATATCCCGGCAAATTCGTTGCTTTCGCTGGCATCTGCCCGCATGATCCGAAAGCTTTGGAAAAGATGGAATACGCCATTAAGACACTTGGTATGAAAGGCGTTTCCTTGGATCCGGGCTGCTGTGACCCCGCCATTCAGGCTTATGACAAGAAGATCTACCCGATCGTCGATTTAGCTTCTCAGCTCAACGTTCCTGTTGCCTACGCCATGAGCGCTTACACAGGCCCTGATCTGACTTACACCGATCCTTCCAAGATGATGCCGATGCTCAAGCAGTACAAGAACGTCAACTTCATTTTGTGCCACGGTGCTTGGCCGCACGTTCAGGAAGTTCTCGGTTTAGCAGCAGTCTGCCCGAACCTCTACCTCGTTCCCGACGCTTACTTCTATGTCCGCAACATGCCGTTTGCCGAAGAATTTGTGAAAGCTGCCAATTCTTTCATGAAGTACCGCATGCTCTTCGGTACCGGCTATCCGATCAGAGGTTTCGAACAGTGCGTCGAAAACTGGAGTAACCGCGGCCTCACCAATGAGTCGCTGCGCCTGAGCCTCTTCGAAAACGCCAAGTACTTACTCAATCTCTAAGAAAAATATTTCTCCTTGGCGGTCGGAACAGCTTCGGCTGTTCCGGCCGATTCCGAAAATCTTTCTCCGGGGCCTCAATCATGTCACGTCTGAACAAACTTCCTCTTTGCCTGCTTCTCTCCGCGCTGCCTGCCGTTAGCGTCACGGCTGCTGATATTGAAAAACTCAACACTGATGTCGTTGTAGTCGGAGGCGGCGGAACAGGTATGTCCGCAGCTGCTTCTGCTCACCAGCACGGAGCAAAAGTCATCCTTCTGGAAAAATTAGCCTTCGTGGGCGGCAGCTCCGCTTTATCCGGCGGTGCATTAGCAGCCGGTGAATCCAATCCTCAGAATCGCGCCGGTACTAAAGATGTTTCCAACGAGGGTTTTGTCAATATTTGGCTGAAAGATCAGGATCGTTCCTTCCCGGGCGGTGACGAATCCATGCCGAAACTCGACCGCATGCAGAAACTTGCAAAAGAATTCAATACGACGGTTAATTGGATGGAATCGGATATCGGTCATAAATTCGCCGTACCTCGTCCCTTCGGATATGGCGGTCCTAACTATGCCCACGCTCCTGCAGAAGCTCCGATTCCGGCTTCCGGCAGAGGTTCAGCTCATGCCGGCGGAAGGTTTGTGATCAAAGCCTTTAAGGCATATTTGGACCAAGCCGGCGTACCTATCATGACCGGTACCCGTGCAGAAGAACTCATTACAGATAACAAAGGAAACGTTATCGGTGTTCGTGCAACAAAAGGCAAACAAAAGATTGAAATCCGCGCTAAAGCTGTTGTATTGGGAACCGGCGGTTTTGCAAGAAATAAGGAGCTACTCCAGAAACTCGTTCGTTCTTACGCACCCTATACCGACGTATCGGATGCAACTCCGGGTGCGACCGGCGACGGCATTATCATGGCTCAGAAAATCGGAGCAGCCGGATTCAAGGACGGCGGGGTAATGGGTATCAGCCCGGTTTCCTACAAGCGCGAACTGAACAATACGCTTCGTACAAAGAACGTATTTAAAGATGACGTATTTGTAAATCAGGACGGAAAACGCTTCGTTAAAGAGGACCTCCCTTATATCGTTGACCCGATCGCAGCACAGAAAGCAGCATGGGCAATCTTAGACAGCAAAGATCCGGCTAAGAACGAGCTTCTATCTAAATACAACGATCCTGAAATCGTCGTACATGGCAACACCTGGGAAGAACTAGCCAAAGCTATGGGTGTCCCGGCCGCCGCTTTAAAGAGCACGATGGATCAGTACAACGAAGCCTGCAAGAACAAGAAAGATCCGGCCTTTAATAAAATGCCTGAATTCCTGCTTCCCTTCGACAAGGCTCCCTTCTACGCAGTCCGAGTGGTTCCTTCGACAATGGGAACAATTGGCGGCCTGCAGACAAACGACAAATTCCAGGTCTTAAGAGCTGACGGATCTGTCATCAAAGGTCTGTACGCCGGCGGCGAAACAGCCAACCGTCCTTTCTACCGTCGGGTCTACACCTCCGGTACCGGTTTGGGCTTAGCCTACACTTCGGGCCGTATCGCCGGTGCTAACGCTGCTCAGGAAAAATAAGCATTACATCTGAGCACTCATAAGCCCGCTTCTCCTTAACTCTCACCTAACCAAGGGAAGCGGGTTTTTTATACAAAATTTTCTGAGGTTTCGCACAAGAAACGAATCCGAATCTGATTACCCCATTTATCAAAACAAATCTCTTGGCCTCTCTTCCCTTTTTCTACCCACCATTTCCCGAGGAGTTCATTTATGCACGGCCTCAAATTCGCTGCGCTGACAGCTGCACTTGCAATACCTTGCTTCATGATCGGACAAGCCTATGCCAAAAGCCAAATTACTTTGTTTGGGGTCGTTGATGACGGCGTCGTCCACACTTATCAAAAGAAGAATGACAAAGGTAAAAAGACAGTCAAAAACGTAACTGAACTTCGATCAGGTGTTTACCGTGGTGCACGCTGGGGTATCAAAGGAATCGAGGATTTAGGAAACGGGTACTCTGTTGGTTTCATGCTGGATTCAGGTTTTAGAGATGACGACGGCGGACAAACCATGAATAGACTGTTTGGACGTGAGTCGACACTGAATGTCATGGGGCCTTTCGGTGAGGTGTATTTAGGCCGTATCGGTGCCATTACAAGCGCCGCCGGTCCGATGGCAGTGGCTGCTTGGTACACTCCTTTCGGATCCTCATGCGGACAATTTGCTGTCACATCTCTGAGTTATATGTTTAACTTCCAGCGTGTGGATAATTCGATTTCCTACCGTTCTCCGAAAATCGGTGATACTCGCTTCCTTTTGCAATATTCGAGAGACGTAGATGCCTTAGAAGATATAGACCCTGACACAGCCGGAGTTCAACACGGAGAAGAGGGGAAGAAGACTACCGGGCACTATTACGGAACCGGCTTCCAATACAACAACGGGAAAATAGATTTCAATTTAGGTGCTGACCACCTCACATATTCCAAGAAGACAACGGGAGAAAAGCCTAAGAGCTCTTATTCCATTACCTTCGGCGGTTCTGTAAAGTATGACCGACTTAAAATTTATGGAGGTGCTCAGATCTTCTGGCATGGAACCAGTGCGTGGCTCTTTTCCTACAACAAGCTTTGGGCAAAAACTTACCTCAATGGACTCGCTGTGGTTGGTGGCGCGGAGTACAAAATTTTCGGCGGCTTAGCCATGGTCGCAGCCGGGTTCAATAAGACGCGCTCGGCTTCCTCCTATCCATACAGCAAAAGCACTCTTTCCGGCCTATCGCTTGGTTATGCCTACCCATTTACCAAAAGAACTAACATTTATTTCTTAGTAAATACGGCGTACGCGACACAGAAAAATGACGGTCCTAAGAAGTCGAGAGCTTTCGTTACCGAAGAAGCCGTCGGTCTGACCCACTTTTTCTAATTTATTTACGCAATCGGCCTGCTATACAGTCCGATTGCATTTGTTTTTAAAACGAATGCCGCCTACAAAACCTAAACACAGCAAAAGTGAAGAAATATTTTGATATCTGACATTATTTCTCTCAGTCAGATAAGTTAGTCACCTCAAAAACAACTTCCATCAAACCAATCCAGTGTCATTAGTCTACTAACAAACTCGAATCGGGTGGGTCTTAGCTCACTTCTTCGTCTCACAAGCCAATAATTGAGAAAAAGAGAATCGGAGGATGCATGAGCTCAATCACAGATGTCTATAGCCCCAGGACGACTTTTCGTTGTACACGTCTTCGCGGCGCAAAGGTCGGAAGTTCCGTATGCCAATTCTGCGCAGTCGGATGCTCCCAATTAGGTTTTTTTAAGGACGGAAAATTAATTGATGTTGAGGGCGACCCCAGAAGTGCGGTCAACGAAGGGAGGCTCTGCCCAAAAGGTTCTTCCACGTATGCGTTAAACGACAATCCCTACCGAAAGGTTAAACCGATGTACCGTGCTCCCGGCTCGGATCATTGGGAGGAAGTCACTCTGGATTGGATGCTTGATACCGTAGCCAAACGCATTTGGGATACTAGAAATAGAGGTTTTGTCGAGAAGGATCCTGCTACCGGGATCACCGTCAATAACTGCGCCAATATTGGCTTTATCGGCGGCTCGGCAAACGACAACGAAGAGTGCTACCTTTTCCGCAAACTTTTCACCGGAGGCCTCGGCATTCTTCCAGTAGAAAACTCCGCGCGTTATTGCCACTCGACGACTGTTGCGGCCTTAGGCCCGACGTTCGGTTTCGGCGCATGCACCAACCCGCCTCGTGACCTACTCAATAGCGACTGCATCCTGATCATGGGTTCCAATATGGCCGAAGCCCACCCATGTGCGTTCTATTGGCCGATGCAGGCTAAGAAGAAAGGCGCTGTCACCATCCACGTAGACCCTCGTTACACGCGTACAAGCGCAGCCTGTGATCATCATGTACACATTCGTCCGGAAACCGACATTGCTTTCCTTTCCGCTATTATTCGCTACATTTTGGAAAAAGGCCTGTGGTTTAAGGAATATGTGCTGGCTTACACAAACGCCTCGACCATCATCAATCCGAAATTTAATTTTGATGATGTGACCGGCTTGTTCAACGGCTGGGATCCGACAACCCGCTCCTACAGCAAAGAACCGGATTCTTGGGATTATGAATATGAAATGAACCCGGACGGTTCGCACGGTGCACCGAAGACCGATCCGACGTTGCAGGATCCGCACTGCGTTTTCCAGTTACTGAAAAAACAGGTTGAAAAATACACACCTGAAGCTTCTGCCAATATTTGTGGTTGTCGCCCCTGCGACATTATTAAAGTGGCCGAGCTTTTAGCCCGAAACTCCGGACCGGATAGAACTTCAGCGTTCTGTTACGCCACAGGCTTCACTCAGCACTCGGCAGGCTCTCAGATCATTAGAACCTGTGCAATTCTTCAGACGCTGCTCGGTAACATCGGGCGCCCCGGCGGTGGCATTCTGGCACTTCGCGGACACTCAAACGTTCAGGGCGCAACCGATATTCCGACACTATTTGCAGATCTGCCGAACTATATTCCGTTGCCGAAAATTGCAAAAGAAAATGCTACGCTGAAAGACTATCTGGCAAACGGCCACGGCTTCAGCGGCGCAAGGAATAAGACTGACGGCATGTGGAAACTTGAAACCGAGCGAGGCTCCTGGGCTTCTCTTCCAAACTACATGGTTAGCCTTTTGAAAGCTTGGTACGGTGACTATGCCACGAAAGAAAATGAGTATGGGTTCCAATGGCTTCCGAAGCTCGGCGGAAACGAATCTCTAACCGTTACGATTGAGCGAGCTAAGAAGGGCGAAGTCGAGGGCTTATTAGTATTCGGTCAGAACATTGCTGTTACCAATCCGAATACGGGCTGGAGCCGCGATGCGATTCGCAATCTTAAATGGTTGGTTGTGTGCGACTTATTTGAAAACGAAACAGCTTCCGTCTGGTATGCGGACCCGAACGGTCCGAACCCTGCCGAAGTCCAGACTGAAGTGTTTTATCTCCCAACCAATTCTTGCTTAGAAAAGGAAGGTTCGGTCAATAACACAGAACGTCTGATGCAGTGGCATGATCGTATAAAGGAAGCGCCGGGAGAATGCCGTTCGGATGCCTGGTGGACATATCAATTAGGTAAGAGACTCAAAGCCATGGCTGAGGCCTCCGGTCTTCCGAGGGATGAAGGTCTTCGCAGCCTGACATGGTCTTATGACATGCCTCAGGACAAACAAAATGAAATGGGGTTGCCTGCGATTGAGGGTGACTGTGATCTTGATGCCGTTGCTTATGAGATGAATGGTTTTGATCTCGTCTCCGGCAAACCGGTCCAAGGCTCAGGTGAATTAAAGAGTGACGGTACAACCGCCTGCGGCTGCCGCCTACTTGCCGGCTTTATCAACGAAGCCGGAGAAAACTTAACCAAACGGAGAGACGGAGGAACGGTTGATCATGAAATTGACTTGACCTATCGATTCGCATGGCCGACAAACTCCCGCATCCTCTACAACCGCTGTTCATCGGCACCTGACGGCAGACCCTGGTCAGAAAGAAAGAAACTCGTTTGGTGGGATGAAATCGAGCAAAAATGGGTAGGTTACGACAAGCCGCAATTCGACGCAACAAAACCACCGAGCTACCGCCCCGCGCCTGGTGCTAAGGGTGGCGCCGCATTAGACGGAACTGCCGCATTCGGCGCCCATTCAGACGGCAAGGCATGGCTCTTCGTTCCGTATGGTATTAAGGAAGGTCCCTTCCCCGTCTTCTATGAATCAGTTGAGTCGCCTTACACCAATACACTTTGGAGCACAAGTCGTGTTCCGGATGTCTCGATCATCGATGATCCGATGAACCCGGTAAGCGAGCCTGGCGATCCTGCTTACCCGACCGTTATGACGACTTACCACATGGTCGAGCATTGGATGTCGGGCTCTATGACAAGAACCATTCCTTGGCTTGTCGGTCTGCAGCCGAGATCTTTCATTGAGATTTCTCCTGAATTGGCAGAAAGCATCGGAATTACCACCGGCGGCTACGTTTCCGTCAAGAGCCCGAGAAATGAGATTCAGGTCAGAGCGCTTGTCACACCGCGTCTGAGAATCGGTGTTATCGAAGGCCGCCAGGCCAGTATCGCGGGCCGCTTCGTATGCTCGGGTTATAAGGGCATTGTCTGCGATCCGATTACCAATGATTTAAGCCCAGCGGATATGGCTGGAGACGGCTTAATCCCGAGTTCAAAGAGCTTCGTTGTGAAGATTGACAAACCGGATATGAGCAAAGTTGAAAAATTTAATGAGTATCCGGTGAAATATCCGGCGGGAATGTCTGAACCGATTCCTGACACACCTTGGGCCGCGCAACCGGAAGAGAGGAATTAATCATGAGATCCATCAATTCCAAAAATATCTTTGACGTCGTCAAGAAAAAATACGCGCCCAACCAACCTAAGAAAAATCATAGGATCGATCCGAAATATAGTTTGTTTGATCGCGATTATCCACTTCCTAAATGTCAAGAGTTGGCATTTTTCACAGACACCTCCATATGCACAGGTTGTAAAGCCTGCGAGGTAGCCTGTAAGCAGTGGAACCAACTGGAATCTGACCCTTATCATTGGTCGGGGGACAGTTATGACAATACGAAAGACCTTTCTGCAAACAACTGGCGCCATGTAAAGTTTGTTGAACGCTTCCCCGAAAAGAATGCCGTTGACCGTCCGGCCCCGGCAACGATCGACGCGCTTATTGCCGAGCCGAAAGTTGGCAAATGGCTTTTTATGAGCGATCAATGCAAGCACTGTCGCACTTCTCCATGTCATGAGGCCTGTCCTACCGGTGCGATTGTGCGAAATGAATTCGGCGGTATTTATTACCAAACGGATATCTGTATGGGCTGTGGCATGTGCGTCGCAGCCTGCCCCTTCGGTGTTCCGGAAATCAGTCCAAAGACCGGGCACTCCATGAAGTGTGCTGAGTGCTACGATCGTTTAAGGGACGGCTTGCGTCCTGCGTGTCAGGAAGCCTGTACGACCGGTGCGATTCAATTCGGCCCGAGAGAGCTGATGGTTCGCGAAGCTCGTGACCGAGTCAACTATCTGATCACGCACGGTCATCCGGAAGCCCTGCTCTATGGTGTCGATCAATTTGAAAACTACGACAGTTTGAATTCCTTCTATCTCTTGTTGGACAAGCCTGAGGTTTACGGACTGCCTTCTGATCCGGTCACACCGACTAAATACATGGCGGGAGATTACCTGCGAGGCGCAGCAACGCTCATTCTTTGTGCAGCAGCCGTTGCGGCTTGTTTAGTCTGAGGAGGAAAAGATGAATATGACCAATAATCCTAAACCATGGGCTGAAGGCCATCCGTCTCTGTATCAAGGACATGACATTACGCACCGTCCCGACTGGGCAAATATTATTGTCTGGGATGCGTTTTTCAATAACTTAACCGCGGGCTTTATGGTCCTAACCGGTATTGCTTGGTTTGCCGGCCCTCCGCTCTTTGCCGCGCTTCTGCCCTTTGCTTTGACGCTGGCTCTCTTAATCGTCATTGTTGACCTTGTGCTCCTGGTCTTTGATTTAGGAGATCCGCCTCGATTCATCCACGCGATGCGCGTGCTGCATTTCACTTCTCCGCTTTCCGTGGGTGTTTGGGGCCTGGCTTGTTATGCGACCTGCCTAGGATGTGCAGTCGGCATTTACTGGCTGTCGGTTTACTCCGTCGCAACGAATGACTTTTTAGTGCCCTACATCGCTTGGCTCGATATCCTGATGCGGCTCTTTACCGTGCTGGCGTTTATCGGTGCCGTCGTGGTCATTTGCTACAAAGGCGTAGCTTTTAGCTGCACCTCTCAGCCGGGCGTAAAGAAAGCCCGCTGGCTAACTTCTTTTATGGTATCGGATGCCCTTCTAATGGGCTGCGGACTTTATGCGATTATGGCTGCCTGCTTAGGATTTTGGGATGCATGCGCCTACCTGCTTCTGCCTTTCATCATTCTTGAAGTCGCAAGGACAGTCGCCTTTAGCCTCCTTTGGATGGAAACCGCAGAAAGAGCTAGAAAAGTTTATTCCGGCGAGAACACGCTGCTACGCGTCTGGGTTTACTTAATCGGCGGTCTGCTTGCCGCAGTTTTAGCATTCTTCGGTGTTTACGGAATGTGCGCTGCGGGGGCTTTAGTCCTGCTTACCGGCGTATTCGAGCGCTATTGGCTCATCGGAATTACCAAGAAGATTTAGGGCATGATATGAGATAAGAACCGAGCCTCTCATGAGGCCTCGGTTCTTTGCGCTTTCTGTTCAATATAGTTTTGCGAGATGCTTTGAAAAACTCTGCAATAGAAAGTTGCTCAATGTGCCAACCTCATTTAAGACTTCGCTCAATGTGGTGAGGTAAGATCCGACGCTCAAATTATGTTTTTTCAGGATAAGTTATTGATATGTGGCGATTGACTTTCCCTGTTTTAGGTGCGATTTTATTCGGAGCCCACTTGTACTTTTGGGGAAACTATCTTCTTTTGCCCATCCCTGTCATCTTATTGATTTTGTTGTTTATTCCTTTCAGACCCGTCTGCTGGATTTGGGAAATCTGTCTCGTCTGTTTCGGTGTTGAGTGGCTGATATCCGCTTACCAGCTTTATTTGCGCCGCATCGCCGCAGGAGTGCCCTTCGCTTTAGGAACTTCCATTCTGGTCGCCTGCGGAATTCTGACGATGCTCTCTGCGATAGTTTTCTTCAACCGAAAAATCAAAAACCGTTATCCCTTGCACGTTTAAACCTGCAGTAAGAGTTTCCTCAGAAAATCTTAAGGACCCTTACTCAGGGTAGCTCCAACCTTATAAAGTTGCAGGGGCTACGCATGAATTTATTTGTTAATTAGCGTGGTCAACGCTTCCAGAGCAGCCGTCGGAGACTGCAGCTTAGCCATGATTCGCTTCACGCTTTTAGCCTCTTTGCCGGTTTCGGTTTCCTCTTCTTTTTGAAGTTTTCTGATCATTCCGAGCGCCCATTTATTCAAGAGGACTCTGTTTTGCAGATAGTTAGCGTTTTTGCACTGTGTCCTATCTTGATAGAAGTTAAAATCCAGAACGTAGTGGAGGTCGTTTTCAATTCCCCAGTGACGTCTAACGGCTCTGGCACATTGTTCTGCGATATGGGCATTCAAGAAGTTCAGGGAGCTAATATAGTAGCGATCAAGAGAACTGATCTCGCCGGTTGTCTTGTTAACGCTCTCAGTCGTAGTTTTAACGATCGTGCCTTCATCGAGCCCTATCCACTTCTTCAATAAGACTGCGGGCAGACAACTTCCGGGAAGCACCGAAATCTTTCTTGTCTCGATTCTTCCATGTCCGAGTTCAACTTTTTCGATCTCCACGGTACGAGTTTCAGTGCGGTCCATAAAGCTTAACTGTATGTCATAGAACAACGATTTGTGGTTCTGTTTCACCGCAAGACAGTAGTCTGCCTTTTTTTGGATTAGAGCTGAAGCAAACTTTTCCTGTGTATTGAGTGCGTCGGCCGTAACAATACATCCTGCCAAATCGAGTCCCTCAACCATTGAGGCGGCATGCGTAATCTCATTTTCCTTATTCCCAATGAGCTTTTGTCCTAAAGCAATTCCATTTTCAGTGTCATAGAAGGTAAGGATGTATTTACCGGCTCTTTCACCGCCTCTTCTAGAGGCTTTAACTGCTTGACCGTCCACTGCAACAACTCGAGAAGTAAATTTGTGGAGCAGCGGTTCTACAAGTCTGCCGTAAAAGCTCTGGAATTGTTCGGGATCTATCAGCATAAGAAGACGCCGAACGGTATCGTGAGAAATATCCTGCTTGGGAAAGTCTTCAAATACTGTCTCCAGGGCCGCTCGATGGTTGCTCCAATAATCAGCGATTTGAACACAGCTTGTCTGCCCGGACAACGAGCTGAGCAGAGCAACCAAATACACGTACGCCAAAGGATATTGAACCTTCGCAGCCTGACGGGGATCAATGACCTCATTGGACAGAATTTCAGAAGTTTTGTTAACGACATCAGCAGTCGAAGACTTAACCTCCTGCTTCAAATCCTTGATTTGCTGTTTAAGCAGGTAGCTTTTGGCATAAGTAAATACGCCGTTAACAATCGTACCGACCTGGGTACGCTGCTCACGAGATCTTTTGTGTTCCTTACTGTAGTAATAAGTGGACTTGTACACATAGAAGCGTTGTTGTTGCTCGTTCCAGTTGACCTTGCAGCCTTGCGGGATAAGGTCGAGGATTTCCTTGCTGACAGCCATCATGCCACCTATTAAATTATAGACATATATATTATATGTCATATTTCAAAAAAAGTCAACAGTTTTTGTCGACTTTTTAATGAGTTAAGGATGTTTCGTTAAAAATTATGTGCGTTAGCCCTGTATAAAGTTGCGCACCTTAGCCCTCATTTCTCATATTCTCAGTGAAGAAAGGTCTAAGCGGTCTGAATTTGAATTTCTGTTTATCTCACCGGGAATATTGATTTATTTCAAAAAGATAAAAAGAATGTAATGGCACCTTTCCGAAACCGTTCCGAGGAGAGCTAACCCTTTAAATTTTTCTAGCGTAGCAAGGGAAAACCCACGATCATGAGAGAGTAAAAACTTAAATATCCCATCAAAAAGGGGGGCATAAGAATTCACAAGAGACATCCTTGGCGAAAAGTGTAGTATAGAGGCTATTAATTACAACTTGTTACCAAGGAGATTCTATTATGGCCAGACGATTGCCGGTTTACCTTCTGCTTGATACTTCAGGCTCTATGTATGGAGAGCCTATTGAAGCTGTTAGAAATGCTATGCAGATCCTCTTGTCCGAACTTCAAGGGGACCCGAACGCTTTGGAAACAGCTTACCTAAGTGTTATTACCTTCAATGATACTCCCTCTCAAATCGTCCCCTTGACTGATATTTCATCCGTTCAACTGCCTGATATAGAGGCGGGCGGGTGCACTGCTTTAGGGGCAGCTCTACAACTTCTTGCAGATAAACTTAAGACGGAACTTAAGCAAAATGAAGGGGAAATCAAAGGCGACTGGAAGCCTCTAATTTTCTTAATGACTGACGGCATGCCTACGGATAGCATAGAGAATGGAATCCAAGCAATTAAATCCAGCCACACAGGAACTTTTGTTGCTTGCGCTGCGGGCCCCAAAGCCGACCCAGAGTTGTTGAAACGAATAACACCGGATGTTGTTCAATTAGACAATCTTGATAGCACTGCTATAAAAAAATTCATTAAATGGGTCTCTCAATCTATCAAGGTTGCTTCCGTAAGAGCAGGAGACAATATGGAAAAGAATGGGCTTGACGCGCTGCCAGAACCCCCTGCCTCTATTTCGATTGTTTAAGCCTTTAAGCCAGTAAAGAGTCAGAGAATGAGAAAGTTACCTGTTTATTTTGTTGTAGACGTATCGGATTCAATGGCAGGTGCTCCCTTGAAGTTGCTTAGCCGTCAACTTGAAAAAGTTCTTGCTGAGCTAAGTGAAGATCCTTACGCCTTAGAAACAACATATATTAATCTCATTGTTTTCTCTGGGAAGGTAAAGAAAATAGTCTCAAATGAGGAAGTGTACAAAGTCATTTTGCCCGAACTTCACGTAGGAAGCGGAACAAATATAGGGGCTGCACTAGATTTTTTATACAAAGATATCCACTTAAATGTAGAGAAAACCACCCTGGATAAAAAAGGTGACTGGAAACCTCTAATTTTTTTCTTTACTGATGGTGCGGCAACTGACGACTACTCTGACTCTTTACAAAACTGGAAAAGAAATATCTCAAAGTCCTCTACTGTAATTGGAGTAGGAATAGGAGACGGGGCTGACTATTCATTTCTTAACAGCCTCACTGATACGGTTGTGAAACTTTCTTCGGATGATGAAAAAAGCTTCAAAGAATTCTTTAAATGGATAAGTATGTCTATTCAGGCAAATTCAAGAAGAATAGATAATCCCACAAGCTTTGAGCGAATTATCCTAGACGCGAATAATCAAAATGATGAAAAAGTAGACGACCTAAAATTAGACAAGAGGTATGTAATTCTTAAAGCTCAATGTGCCCAAAAACATAAAGGGTATTTAATAAAATTTAAAGAAGCTCAGGGAGCAGATTTTTATGATTTCGACAGTTCTTGTCCAATTGACCTCAAAGAATACGATGAGTTAAGCGTCGAAGATATCAAGCAACCCGCTATTGATGCAAATCTACTTTCAAGAGCTGGATCCTGCCCAATTTGCTCCGCACCGAACAGCGTTGTATTGTGCGGCAATTGCAAACAACTGCATTGTGCCCCAACATCCGGAGAAGTGACGTGTCCCTGGTGCGGAACCACGGGAACTCTTCAATCTGTCAACTCTCTTTCATTAAACCGCTCCAGAGGATAAAGATGGAAGGACTGAGTTTAAAAAAAATATACGCCTTAATTCGAGAAGATCTTAAGTCTTTATCTGTCTATGATTTTATGAGATTGTGGAAAATCCTTTTTGAATTTTTAAAAGAAAAGGTGATCGAGCAATTGAACAAAGAAGCAAATGAGCTAATTGCCGAAGAACAAAATAGATTTGATAATCAGGCAACGGAGATTGAAAACAAACTTCAACAATTTCCTAGGTTAAAAAATCGCCCCATGCTAGAGGGAGTCCCAGAGCCGGAAGAGCTCCATTACGAGATTGATCTTGGAAATTGCCCTAAGTTTTATGCCAAACCAGAAGTTGAAGGACTGCCTGAGGGGATTTCTTTTACCGTGCAAGGCGAAACTATTATTTTTACAGGGCGACCAAATATTAAAGAATCCTTCAACTCTCCGAAGAACTGCCCTATCAAGGTTAAATTGTATTTCGACCTAAGCTCATGTTTGGAGACTCTCAAACAAAAATCTCGACTTTATAAACAAACAGAGGACGTCCGCTACGAATTAGAGCTCTCCGGAAACATCACTGTTCTTCAGCACCCAGCAAATTTGTGGGATGAGAAGGAATGCCTTGACAAGCAATACGAAAAAGCTCACTCCGCTTTCAATCAAATTCTCTTTGAAAAAGAAGATGGAATTGTATTTGCAGTAAGCAAGCGAGGGCGCCAACACGCAAAGCTTGGCAAATATAGAGATGATGATTTTTATATTGATTTTGACAAATCAACAGGTTGGTATTTCTTAGCTGTTGCTGACGGTGCCGGATCTGCAAAATATTCACGTGAAGGTTCAAAAATTGCCTGTACAACAGCTGTGGCAGAACTTAAAAATCGCCTGACTTCCCCAAATTACGTTCCTAATGCCTTAGAGGGAAAAACTGAAACAAAAGAAGACTTAATAAAAGAAGCCCTCCTCTTCCGGAAGAAAAAAGCAGACGGTAAAGATGCCAAACCTTTTGATCAAAAAACTTTTCACGCCGTTTTTTATGATGTTGTAGTCGGAAGTGCCTTTGAGGCCAAGCTCGCAATTGAGAAAGAGGCAAAAGAAAAAGGCTTTGAACCCAAAGATTACGCAACTACTTTGCTTTTAGCCGGCCTCAAAAAATTCGGCGATGAATGGGCCATTCTGAGTTATTGGGTCGGCGATGGAGCTTTTGCTCTATACACGCAAGGGCAACAGGTCACTCTCCTCGGTGAGCCAGACGAAGGAAAATTCAGCGGCGAAACCTGTTTCTTAACAATGCCGGAGGCCTTCTCAAATCAGAAAAACAGACTTAAATTTAGTACGACTTCCGACTTTACATCCCTCCTGCTAATGTCCGACGGTGTATCCGATGCAAAGTTCGGATCATCTGCCGCCCTTGAAGATTTAAACAATTGGGATAAATTATGGTCGGATCTAGCCTTAAGACTCGATGAAGGCAGTATTGAAGAAGCCTTACTTAAATGGTGTTCATTTTATGTTGAGGGTGAACATGATGACAGAACCCTTGCTCTTTTTCTTCCGAATAAAGACGAATTGGCGTTAGAACTATTAAACAAGCAAAATGGCACACCCTCTGAAGCAAGTGACCATGAGCCACAAAAGACGACGAAGTATCTGCCCGTAGTAGTCGAGCAGAGCAAAGAGCAAATTGAACCAGACTTTAATAAACCTGAAAAATCCAAAGAAGTAAGCAAAGAATTGGCGAATCAAAACGAAAAAAAAGATCCCTCCGAAAGTTTTTTGGGGAAAATTTTAAACGGTGTTGTTTCCCCTTTTTTCCCAGTCTCCAGCGCCCAAAAAAATAAATATAAGGAATAAAAATAATGAGTAAAGAAATTTCTTTAATCGCCGACGACGGCACAGAAGTGACTTTTGTAGATGATGGAGAACCGGTATCGGGAGCAATGAAGAAAGTATATTTCAGTCCCGATCGAACTTATGTAGTTGCATTTTTTAGAGATCCTCTCGATCGACAAGGAGAACAACGCCTAAAGCTTCTCACTTCCTCTTATAGAGAGAAAATTTTTACTAACGAGAAGGCAGATTATTGGAAGGACTATTTTTGCTGGCCTACCAAAACTGTTGAATGGAATGGCCTGAAAGGAATCGTTTGTCCCTGCTACAGTAGCAAATACTATTTTGCAGATGGGAAGTTCAAAGGCAAGGAGAAAGAGGGAAAATGGTTTGCCTCAGCTAAATTAATGAATAAATTCCTCAGCTCCGCCCAAAAAGGTACTTGGATGCACCGGATCAAAATGTGCATCCAGATGGCTAGAGCTGTCAGAAAACTGCATGCTCTAGGTCTAGCTCACTCGGATCTTTCTTATAAAAATATATTGGTTGATCCTGAAACAGGAAGTGCGACCATGATTGACATAGACGGTCTAGTCGTGCCAGGAAAGTTTCCTCCAGACGTAGAAGGAACTCCTGATTTCATAGCTCCTGAAGTGTTAGAGACGAAAGATCTTCCTAAGGATGATCCAAAGAAAATACTGCCTAGCCGCCTAACAGATCTTCATGCTTTAGCCGTCTTGATTTACATGTATTTATTAAATCGCCATCCTCTAAAAGGTGGAAAACAGCACAGCAAAGATGTTGAAGAAGATGACCGTTTGATGATGGGGAGGGAGGCGTTATTCATTGAGAACCCAAGAGACACGTCTAACCGCCCCAACATTAATGACCTAGAGCCGTCATCCCTTCCACAGGCGGACGTTACGAAACGTCCATACACAATGTGTGGCCCGTACCTAACAGAACTTTTTAATAAGGCCTTTGTACTCGGACTTCATAATCCGAAACTGAGACCAACAGCCTCCCAATGGGAAGAAGCGCTAATCAAAACTGTTGACCTTTTATTTAAGTGTTCGAATCCGAAATGCGAAGAAAAATACTTTGTATTTGACAAAAGCCGCACGCCGGTTTGCCCTTTTTGCGGTCAAAAACATAATGCCCATCAGCCGATCATGAATTTATATTACTCACCCAAGGGTGATGGACATTTCGTCAATGAAAACCATAGGGTCGTGATTTACGATGGTTTGCCGTTATTTTCATGGCAAACAGATAGGGGCATCGCACCGAATGAAAATATTCGTGAAGAAGACAAACCTTCTGTAGCCGATTGCCAAATTTATTTGGGCAAATGGGTCTTAATTAATAGGAGACTCACTGATCTCAACTGGATAGATGATAAGGGTCAAAAGCACAATGTCCCCAAAGGAAAATTCATAGAACTAAATGAAGGGACCAAACTATTATTTGGTTCTTCCTCTACCTCCCGTTTAGCAATTATTCAAATTCTATAAAAATGGACAATTTTCTTCCATACGTGATTACAACCAAGCTAAAAGAACTCACAGTATTTTCTGCTTCAGAAACGATGTTGTTAATCTTCGTGCCTATTTTCTTAATACTTGCGGTTTTTCTTTGGAGCTTAGCGTCATTTGCAAGAAGTACTTTTGGATTAGAGTCTGAGCTAAAACAATTTCTGAAACTGCTTTCGAGCCCGGAGGAGCCTTCGCCGAGCGAACTATCAAATTTTTTCGAAGAGAAGGGAAAAAGAAAATTTGGAAACTTATGGAAAGTATATAAATCGAAATGGGTCGAACTGGACAACTCTCAAGCGCAGCTTTTCAATAGCCAGCTGTATTCAACAGAAGAAGCCAGCTCTTTTTTTAATGCTGAAAACTGTCTTGATGCCCGGGTGAATATGGAATGGTACCAAACGGTCCCATCAATACTGACAGGATTGGGTATCCTTTTTACCTTCTTAGGTCTTTCTCTTGGTCTTTTTTCACTAGAGAATATTGGCACTCCTCTAAGCAAGGCATCGGATATTGGTCCGCAACTTTTCAAGGGAGCAAGTTTAGCCTTTCCTTCTTCTGTTGCCGGATTGGCCTGCTCTTTGGTGTTTTCATGGGTCTTGAAAAGGAAAATTCACTCAATTATTTCAAAAGTCGACGACATAGCTCTTCTTTTAGACTTACGTATTCCTTTTCTTTCTCCTCAAAAAGTCAGCCTCCTTAATTTGGCAATGGCCCGACGTTCGTCAGAATCGGAAGAGAGAATTAAAAAATTATTTGAAAATTTTTCAACGTCGACTGTAAATGAATTAAGAAATGTAACTATTGAGTTAACAAAAGAATTTTCAAAAGGACTGGAAAACAAAATCTCTGCTACTGCAGGACTCTTCACTAACGGAGCTCAGAAGATGAATGAATCCTTGGCGGTTCTGTCTGCTTCCATCTCCGACATGGAGCAAAAACTCCAGCAAAGTGGAAATGTCCTTGTCGAAAACTTCTCCAAGGTCGATGAGAGCACTAGGAACACCCTCAATCAACTTGAAAAAGAAAACTCTCATTTATCCGAAGCTATTCAAAAGAGTTCAAAAGAACTCGAAAGTCAACTCTTAACTTTTACAAAAGAATTTAACAAGACCATAGCGGACACACAAAAAGAAATCTCTGCAGCCCTTGAGCAGACTGGTTTGCTTTTGGTTGAAACTGTGCGAAAAGAATTAGAGAAAATAGAAGAGTCGACAAGAAGGAGTAAGGATCTACTTTCTCAAATAAATCACATATATGAAGAAGAAACCAATTCAATTAACCCAGTTTTGGCTGTATTAAAACAAGTCCGAGGCCTATCTGAGGAATTTGAGAAAATGGCTCCGAGGCTGATTTCTTCCCTAGAAGAATTAGGGCCAATCCTAACCAGCTCCGTGAAAGAAATTGAGAAATTCAAAGAAATTTCTTCAGGCCTAATAGAGAATTTCAAGGCAGTTTCATATGAACTAAATGCAACCTGTGTTGATTTAAAAGAATCAATCACTGAAGTGCAATCCAATTTTGACACATCATCGCTGAGGCACGCACAGAACCTAGAGAATTCATTAAATGCTTTAGATCTTCATATTTCAAAAGCTATTGAATTTTTAGGAAATTCTGTCAATTCTTGGAATAATTCTCTAAACAAAACCATAAAAAATTAATTGAAATTGAAAATGTTTAGAAAAAAATCCCAACAAGGTGGAGTTAATTATTTAGCTAGCGTCGCTGACCTAATGGCTGGCCTCTTATTTATTTTATTCATTGCCCTAACTTATTTATCTATCGAACTTGACCGCCAGTCTAATCTTTTAAAAAATGGTTCAGAGTTACAAAGAGAGTTGCTTTATTTGCAAGACAAAACCAAAAGAATCGAAGCCGATAATTTACAAAAGCAAAAAGAGATTTATGAGCTAAAGCAAAAAATATCTTTTTTGGCAAAGGAAGATAGGGAACAATTAAAAACAAAGATACTTTCTCTAGAGGAAAAGATAGCTGAAGCAGAAAAGGTAAAAAGAATATTCGAGAACTCGAACGAAACTCGGGCCAGCCTATTAAATAGGGTTAAAGATGCCCTTGCTAAACAAAATATCAATGTTCAAGTCGACGATCAAGTTGGTGTTTTACGAATTCCAGAGGATGAGCTCACTTTTAGAACGGGCCGTTCTGATTTAACAAAAGCAATGCAAAGCAGACTTCAAACCATACGAGATGTTCTTGTTGCCAATTTGGTTTGTTATAGCAATTTAGAAGAAAACGCCTCTGCCAAATCCTGTTCTGAAATAAATCCTGACGGGCATAAGCTTGATGCAATTTTTATTGAAGGCCATACAGACAATCAACCTTTTGGTTCCGACCCGACTGGAAAGATGAATCGTAGACTTTCCACAGATAGAGCTAACGCCGTTTATGAAGAATTGCTAGGGAAGTCTTCCCTTCTTTCTGCAATGAAAAATGCAAAAGGACAGAAATTATTCTCGTTATCAGGGTATGGTGAGGAACGTCCAGTAACTGAACATGAACATACAACACCGACTGACGACAAGGTAAATCGGCGGATTGAATTGCGTTTTGTAATGAGTGCTCCGAAGATAAAAGAAGGATCATAATATGAACTCGTATTTCGAAAAATCTCTCTGAATATTAATTAAATACAACTAGATATCAAAATAAAGAAAAATGTTGTTTGAAAGAACCGAAAACACAGTCAAATCTATTTATTTTCTTGATCCCGGCTTAATTCCTGCATCTTTTCTCAAGCAACAAAGAAAAGAATTCTATAAAAAATATGTTTCTGGCAAATTCTTAAGCCGAGATGAAAGGGTTCTTTTCGCTTACTTCATTTATTCCTTGATACAAAACTCGAACGGTCTACCCCTTAATAAAGAACGTATCTACGGCTTATTCAATGAACTTAAAACTGATAATGAAATAAAATTACTCGCAAAAGGATATTTTGACTTCTGTTTTTCTCAAGAGAATCTTTTTCCATCAAATTTTATTTCCCTAGTCCAAAAGAAGATAGAGAGCAACAATCAAACTAAATTTTTAACCCCTTTTTTCGTTAAAGATAATTTAAAAGAAAGAATTGTAGAAAAGAAAACGACTCTGTTTTCGGAATTAATTCTTTCCCTGGGCAGAGGAATCATCAATATAGATTCATTGTTCAGTCATGAATGTTGGAAAATTTTTGCAAGTTCAACAGACTTGCGCGTTTCGACCATCCTCCGAACAGAGGGGGTCAACGGCCTAATAGGTTTTGTCAATGATTTGTTTTGTACAGACTCAAAATCTTTTATTTTGAGAAGCTTCCCTCAAAAAGAATTGGAAGACGCCCTCAAATTAGTTGAAAGTTTCCTTACCAAAGAGAACTATCCACTCTCAAACCGGGAAGTTGCAGCTATTGTAGATTTATTTGACAATCTCGGAGGAAGGCTTTTTTTTGAATATTCAGAAATATTTATCCAGCTTTATTTACAGCGAAATCAAAAAGAACTAACTTTTTATGAGAGCATAGACAAATTCAGAGACTATCTTCACAGGCCAATCGATAAAAGTTTGGAATTGCAACTGATAAGATTATTAAATACATTGAGAAATAAAAATAGGAGCTCAGTTACACTTCTCGCAGAAAAAATAGAACCTTTCGAATACTTCCAGAGCTCGCCTTACGAGGGACGCGTCCAACGTTTAGACTTTACCGGGAAGGAGAAAATGATAATCCTTTATTCATTTGACAAAGAATTAATCGCTCTCTACCCTACGTTGCGCATAATCCGACATAAAAGCAATCTTTTTGCATCCCAAAAACCTGTACTTGAAGATCTTGAAAATGCTGAATCCTTTGAATTTGACTCAAAGGAAGAACTTGATAGGCTATCTTCTTCTATTTCTTCAACGCTTCACTTAGCAGTCCTTAGGACATCAGGATTGTTAAATCGCTGGCTAAGTAGGATAGGCTAGTTCATCCAAACAGACCGATTTTTTTAGACTTTGCGGCGAAACTATTAAAAATAGTCCACCGCAAAGTCATTGCCATTCATTAGAAGACGCCTTCAGCCCGCATCTTCGCCAGTTCGTTGGCAACATAAGCCATTTCCTGCGGTGTACCTAAGGATATACGGCACCAATTCATTGCAGGCGGGAAAGGTCTTCCGACCAAGATATTTCTAGCCGCCATCTTTTTCTGGAATGCACGAATCGGTTCATTTAATTCGAAGAACATAAAGTTCGTACTGGAAGGAAGATATTTAACACCAAGCTTGTCAAAACAAGAAGCCAAAATCTTGCGGCTTTCCAAGTTTGAAGCTCTGGAATATTCCTGAAATGGCTCATCATCCAAGGAAACCAAAGCTGCGGTGACACCGGGGTAGTTTAGTTTTTCACCTGCCACCTGATCTTTCATCATTTTAATAATCGCCGGAGCTCCTACCGCAAATCCTACCCGCATGCCGGCCATGGCGTATAGCTTCGAGAACGTCTTTAACAGAACCACGTTGTCTAAACCGTCCTGGATCAAATTGGCCATCGATTTAAAGTTCGGATCACTGACGTATTCTGCATAAGCCTCATCGGCAATGAATAAAGTATTGTCCGGTTTACTTCTTACCCATGGGTCGATCTCAGAAGCCAGAGTAACGGTAGACGTAGGATTGTTCGGATTCACGAAGTAAACAATAGAGAATCCGTCGAAATCATCCACAGCCTTCTTCAATCCGGCGACATCAACCTTCCAATTTGCAAGCATCGGCACTTTTACAATAGGCACGCTATAGAGCTCGGCAAAGTGCTGTCCATCCCCATAAGTAAGTTCCGGGATTACCAGCTGAACTTTCGGCAAACGCGAATACGCACCCAACAAAGCTCGGATACCCTCGGAAGAACCGTCCGTCAAAAGGAGAAAATTCTTCGGCACGTTGTACATGTCACAGAGCTTGGCGTGAAGCTGTGTAATCTCTGCTTTAGCGTAACGGTTTCCTTTTGCGACGGCATCGCGTGCAGCGGCCTGAGCGCTCGGACTCATACCCAGGGCGTTTTCATTAAAGTTAATTTGAATCGGATTATCTGCTGTCGGAGCGATGAAAGAAACATTCGCCGGTGCCTGTGCAAAAGCTTTGACAGGAAGGACGGCACTGACAGCAGCCCCTAACAGGCTGAAATTAAGGAAAGTCCGTCTTCTTAAAGCGAGAGAGTTTGACATTTTGGTTCTCCTGTTTGTGTTCGAATGCACTTGAACTACATGCATATTCCGTGCCAACTTTTTTAAGGCGTGATCAGCGCTTTAAAGCGAAGCAAACAGGAAAACGACAGAAAAATCCCCGCTTTGTGCACAACTAAGTAGCGGAGAGCACAAAAGCGGGGCAATTTTTATTTGAAATTCTGAAAAATTCCAATAACTTTCCGTTAGTGGAGCAAGAGCATCACAATAAAGAAGACGGAAAGCAAGTACATCTCGATGCGAATCTTCTTAAATTTTCCCGAGATCAAGTTAATCAGAACATAACTCAGTAAACCGAATACGATGCCGTTTGCAATGCTATAAGTAAGCGGAATAGTGATGATGCAGATGAAGGCGGGAATGGCTTCTGCGTAGTCATCCAGGTCAATTTCCTTAATACAAGAGATCATTAAGAAACCGACCAAGATCAAGACGGGAGCGGTAGCCTGCGCAGGAATCGATAAGAAAAGCGGCGCAAAGAAAAGAGACAGGAAGAAGCAAACCGCAATCACAAAAGCCGTTAATCCGGACTTTCCTCCGACGGAAACACCGGCTGCGCTTTCAACGTAAGTGGAAATCGCGCTCGTTCCCATACAGGCTCCGATGGTTGTACCCATAGCATCTGCAAAGAAGGGTTCTTTCATTCTCGGCATCTTTCCGTCTTTGACGAATCCGCCTTTATACAAGAGGCTCACCAGCGTGCCTAAGGTATCAAAGAGATCCATGAATAAGAAAGAGAAGACAACCATCACCATATCCACGGTGAAAATGTTGTGCCACTCGAATTTCATGAAAATCGGTTCAACGGAAGGCGGCGTAGAAACAAAGCCGTCGAAATGAGTTAGGCCGAACGGTATGCCGCAAATCGTTGTAATTGCAATACCGATCAGTAAAGCACCGGGAATATTTTTAACCAGAAGAACGGCCGTTGAAATTAAACCGACGATAACCAGCAACACGCTCGGCTGGAAAATTTGGCCCAGAGCAACAAGGGTCGCGTCATTCTTGACTGAAATTCCAGCGTTTTGAAGACCGATAAAGGCAATAAAAAGACCGATACCTACACCAATTGCCTTTTGAATACTCGGCGGCAGGGAATAAACGATCTTTTCTCGGACATTGGTAACAGTAAGAAGAATAAATATCAGACCTTCCAACAGCACAGCGGTGAGCGCGAACTGCCAGGTGTGCCCCATAGATAGGCAAACGGTATAGGCAAAAAAAGCATTAATACCCATGCCCGGCGCAAGTCCGAAAGGCATCTTGGCGTAAAGCGCCATGATAAGCGTCGCGATGCCGGAAGTAATTGCCGTAGTAGCAAAAAGCGCTCCCTTATCCATACCCGTGATCCCGAGAATGGCCGGGTTTACGGCCAGGATATAGGCCATTGTGAGGAAAGTGGAGACGCCTGCGATGATTTCGGTTCTGACCGTCGTCTTTGCAGGATCAAACCTGAAGTATTTCTGAAGAAGCTGGTTCATCATATTTAGGCGCGGAGATCCCTGCCTTCAGGCAGGGGAGGAAGCGCCTCCTCCTTTCGAATTTCTGTTAAATAGG
>ERZ827450.664-NODE-664-length-44849-cov-5.828548_pt1 | contig 44849 bp, 40 predicted proteins | sample MGYA00519773_ERZ827450 | MGnify/ENA primary metagenome ERZ827450 (study PRJEB31778, sample SAMEA3449306) | human gut metagenome | biome: human gut; feature: human-associated habitat; material: faeces | place: United Kingdom | collected 2010/2012 ...
TCGCGTTCAGTTGCTTATTTATTTTTTATCATATACCAGAAGTCTATAGTGTGGATAATTCACAAGATTGAAAATCTGCGTATTGCCACCGGTTTCTTATAAATATTTCTTGTTATCTTATTTCCGTCACATATACGAAAGCCTATCAAATCAGAAATTTAAGAATGCATCTTCGCATGCTCATCCCGAAGATTCTCATACAATTTCTGAGAATCCCACTTCTGATTCTCTTCTGTTAAAATCGCTTTCAAAGGAATTCCAGCAATGCGCTTCTTATGAAATCCTTTAATTATCTGATCGATCTCAAAACCGGTCAATCCAACCATGATCATCATCTCATCATCAAAAGAAAAATCACCAGAGAGATCTTCGCAGAATTCGAATCCATCAATATCTGCCAGGTATCCAATGGGCTGTCCAAAGTCAGATTCATTAATCTGTTTGATACGAATCTTTAAAGGCATTAAAACCCTGCGGATATCCAGTGCACGTTTTTTGTCTTTGATATTATATAATAAAATCTGTTTTTTCATCACTTAAAAACCTTTCTATCATATTGTTAGAGATTACAGCATAACAACTGTTACACCAAGATCGCCTTCACCATATTCACCATCACGATAACCAGAGATACGTTTCTGTTTCTTTAACTGCTTAAAGTAATTATGCAATCCCTTACGCAGTGCACCAGTACCTTTTCCATGAACAACAGTGATCTGTGCCAAGTTAGCAAGACAGGCATCATCAATATATTTATCAAGCTGTGCGATCGCTTCATCAACTGTCATACCCATTACATTAATTTCAGGACGGATGGAAGCGGATTTGTTGATCGCAGTACGTCCACGGTTGCGGCTTTCATTTCTTTGGTTTTCACGTTTGACATCTTTTGCAGTCTTTGTGATCTCAAGATCTTTGATATTAACAAGAGAACGCATCATACCCATCTGAACATATAAATCCCCTTTTGCATTTGGAAGAGTGGAGACAGTTCCTGCAAGGGAAAGACTTGTTACATAAACTTCATCTCCTACATGGAAATCGCTTGCTTCATGGCGTTTCTTGCTCTGCTTCTTGGATTTATAAGCCATCTGACCTTCTAGTTTTGTCATGCGGCCACGAAGATCGCTTCGCATATGTTCCATTTTCTTATTAGCATTTGGATTCTTATTTTGTTTCTTTAACTTGTTATATTCACGGATCGTAGAGTCTGCAACCTCTTTCGCCTCGGAAATGATGTTGTGAGCTTCCTCACGAGCTTCACGAAGCATCTTATCACGTTTTTCTTTGATATTGTCCTGACGGGATTTGAGACTCTTACGAAGTGTTTCAATTTCCTTGCGGTATTCAAGAATCTCTTCTTGTTCTTTCTCAATCGTCTGCTTACTCTTCTCAAGATCAGCTAAGATCGTTTCAAAGTCTTTGACAGATTCATCAATCTGTTCTGCCGCTCCTTCAATGATATGTTCATCTAATCCTAATTTTCTAGAAATTGCAAACGCATTACTCTTTCCAGGAATACCGATCATCAGACGGTAGGTTGGAGAAAGAGTTTCCACATCAAATTCACAGGAAGCATTTTCAATATCATCGGTAGAAAGTGCAAACATCTTAAGTTCACTGTAATGGGTTGTTGCCATTGTCTTGATTCCTCGATCGTGCAGATCACTTAAAATAGAAATCGCAAGTGCGGCACCTTCGATTGGGTCTGTACCACCACATAACTCATCAAGTAAGACTAAAGAATCTCTGTGAGCCTGCTGAACGATGGATACGATATTTGTCATATGAGAGGAGAACGTACTTAAATTTTGTTCAATACTCTGTTCATCCCCGATATCTGCAAAAATCTCACGGAAGATACCAAGAGAAGAACCCTGGAATGCAGGAATATGAAGCCCAGCCTGTCCCATTAAAGATAATAATCCAACGGTTTTTAAAGATACCGTTTTACCACCAGTGTTTGGTCCGGTAACGATCAGCATGGAAAAATCTTTTCCAAGAGAAACGTTGATCGGAACAACTTTTTTACGATCTAATAAAGGATGACATCCCTGTTTGATATTGATGATTCCATCTTCACGGAAAATAGGTTTGGATGCATCAAGATCCTTGGCATATTTGGCTTTCGCGAAAATAAAATCTAACAGGACAAGTGTTTTCTGATCATGTGCAAGATCGTCAACAACATAAGAAGCCTGTTCACTTAGCATAGAAAGGATATGCTCAATTTCAGACTGTTCTTTTCCTTCTAATTCTTTTAATTCATTATTTAATGTTACAACAGACATCGGTTCGATAAATAATGTATTTCCAGAAGCAGACTGATCATGGATCATTCCTTGGAAAGAACTTCTGTATTCCTGTTTGACAGGGATACAATAACGACCATTTCTCATCGTAACGATCGCATCCTGCAGTTTATCCTGATTGGAAGCAGAACTTACCAAAGCAGTTAACTGTGTATGAATCTTCTGATTTGTCTGTTTCATAGCACGGCGGATGTGCTTTAAAGTAGAAGAAGCATCGTCACTGATCTCTTCCTCGGAAATGATACAGCGGCGGATTTCGTGTAATAGATCATCTAAAGGCACTAGACTTTCAAAAAGTTCATCGAGAGAATCAGCCTCAATATCATCCTCCGTGCGGACCCCGTAAGAAACAGCGTTCTTTACAGATTCCAGAACACGGGCGATATCAAGAAGTTCTCCGGTTCCAAGAGTACCTCTCATCTTTAATCGTGCAAGAGAAGGGGAAAGATCACTTACCCCAAAAAAAGATACATTTCCACGTTTGTAGATACGTGTCAATGCATCCTGTGTCTGATCCTGAGCATTTAAGATATCAGCTTCCTCAGTCATCGGTTTTAAGTTGGCACACATCGACTTCCCAAGCTCAGTTGTCGCGTATCCGGTTAAAATATTTATGATCTTATCAAATTCAAGTGTTTGTAATACTTTTTGATTCATGAAAAATTCCTCATTTACATTAAATTATTGCAACTCTTTTTACATATATAAAATAAGTTTATCATAGATTGTTTTTGCTGTAAACATAAGGAAAATGGGAAAGATATGGTTAATTTACAAGAACTTAACATAACAAGATATTTGATTTTACATTGAACCAGTACAATGAAAATGTATATAAAATAATTGGAGGAAAAGATGAAAACACAGCAAAAGATTTTTATGAACCGGGAACTATCCTGGCTCAAATTTAATGAAAGAGTATTAGAAGAAGCTGAGAATAAAGAAGTACCACTGTGTGAGAGACTGACATTCGCATCTATTTACCAGAGCAATTTAGACGAATTTTTCATGGTAAGGGTTGGATCACTGATCGATCAGATCCTGCTAGATAAAAATATGAAAGAAAACAAGACAAAAATGACACCAAAAGAGCAGCTGGATGCGATCATGCCGCAGGTTCGAAAGCTTAATAGAAGAAAAGATAATGTATATGAGGAGATGATGGATTCTCTCAAAGAACATAATATTCATTTTGTCAATTTTCAGAAAATATCCAAAAAAGAAAGTGAATATTTAAGAGCCTATTTTCAGGCAGAAATCGCACCATTGATTTCTCCAACGATCATCGGAAAGAGGCAGCCATTTCCATTTTTAAAAAATAAAGAAATTTACGCAGTAGCTGTATTAGAAACTAAAAATGGAAAAGAAAAATTAGGAATTATTCCATGTGGAAATGAAGTGTTTGAGCGTCTGATCAATATTCCAGGAAAAGATGCCTATATGTTATCTGAAGAAATGATCCTTCACTATGTGCCAAGAATCTTTAAAGGATATCATGTCAAAGCAAAAACATTGATCCGCATTACAAGAAATGCAGATATTGATGCAGATGCTATGTATGATGAAGATCTTGATTATCGTGACTTTATGGTAGAATTGATTAAGAAACGAAAAAAATTAGCACCTGTAAGAATGGAACTTTCAAAAGAAATGGATGGAGAGATCATTGATCTTTTATGCGGGTATCTAGACCTTGATCCAGAATATGTATTTTATAATTACACACCATTAGATCTTTCTTTCATATTTACGATTCAGGATATTTTAAGAAGAGAGACAGATCTTTTCTTTGACAAAAGAGTTCCGCAGAGATCTCCTCAATTTAATGAAGATGAATCGATCATGGATCAGATTGCGAAGAAAGACAAACTATTGTCTTATCCATATGAAAGTATGCGTCCGTTTTTAAAATTACTTCAGGAAGCTGCAGAAGATAAAGATGTAGTATCAATTAAAATGACATTATATCGTGTAGCAAAACAAAGTAAGATCATCGCATCTTTGATCGAAGCGGCTGAAAATGGAAAAGATGTCACAATTCTTGTAGAGTTAAAAGCAAGATTTGATGAGGAAAATAATATCGAATGGTCCAGACAGTTAGAAGATGCAGGGTGTAGGGTTATTTATGGATTGGATGGTTATAAGGTACATTCAAAACTTTGTCTGATCACAAGAAAGAAACAGGGAAAAGTTGGATACATAACACAGATCGGAACTGGAAACTATAATGAAAAAACAAGCCGTCTGTATACAGATTTATCTCTGATGACAGCAAATGTTGATATTGCGATGGAGGCAGCAGAAGTATTTCAGGCGCTATCTATGGGAGAGACTGTGGAATCCGTGGATCACTTGCTTGTTGCACCACATTGTCTGCAAAATAAAGTGATTCATATGATCGATCGGGAAATTGAACATGCGAAGATCGGAGAGTCAGCCTACATTGGATTAAAAATGAATTCTCTGACAGATAAAAAGATCATGCAAAAATTAGTGGAAGCTTCAAAAGCGGGAGTTAAAATTGATATGGTGATCAGAGGAATCTGTTGTCTGATTCCTGAAATCAAAGGAGAGACAGAGAACATCCATGTAAGAAGTATTGTTGGAAGATATTTAGAGCATTCAAGAATCTATATTTTTGGAACACGAGGAAGAGAAAAAGTATATATTGCGTCCGCCGATTTTATGACGAGAAATACACTGAGAAGAGTGGAGGTGGCAACTCCGATTTATGATCCAGATATTAAAATGCAGTTGATCGAAATGTTCATAACAATGCTTTCTGATAATCAAAAAGCAAGGGAAGAAGACAACAAAGGGAATTATAAAATTCCGAAAAATCAGGATACACCATTAAATTCACAGGAGTTCTTTTATGAACAGGCATATAGAAGTGCTGGGAATGTAAATCTTTAAAATATTGAAAGACTGCCTAGAATCTAAATGAAATTCCCCTAGATTTTACAAGCAAACTATGGCATAATAACATAGGTAAAAAAATAGAGGATTTAAAAACGCCAGAAAAGAAGTTGGCGGAAACGAATTAGAAAGGCACAATAACATGAGATATATTAGTGATTTACATGAAGGAGATCAGGTTTCCGAGATTTATTTATGCAAGACAAAATCCCCGGGAACATCCAAATTTGGAAAATCATATTATTCCCTGACATTACAGGACAAGACAGGAATGATCGATGGAAAGGTATGGGAACTTACCAATGCGATCGGACATTTTGAAGCGATGGATTACATTTTAGTCAGAGGACAGGTAACAAGCTATCAGGGTTCTAACCAGTTAAACATCCAGCAGATCAGAAAAGCTCAGGAAGGTGAATTTGACATGGCAGATTATATGCCAAGTACGAAGAAAGATATTGATGGGATGTTTAAAGAACTTCTTGCAATGATCAATAAGACAAAGAACCAGTATTTAAAACAGTTAGCAGAAAAGATTTTTATTGAAGACAAAAATTTTGCAAGAGAATTCAAAGTACATTCAGCAGCAAAAAGCGTACATCATGGATATATCGGAGGACTGTTAGAGCACAGTTTATCCGTAGCAAAGATCTGTGAAAGCTATGCAAGTCTGTATCCACAGTTAAACAGAGATCTGATCGTGATGTGTGCATTATGGCATGATATGGGAAAAGTCGAAGAATTATCAAGTTTCCCAGAGAACGATTATACAGATGAAGGACAGTTAGTTGGACACATCGTAATGGGAGCGATCAAATTAGATCGTCTGATCCGCGAGATTCCAGGTTTCCCACCAAAACTTGCGAATGAAGTAAAACATTGCATGTTGGCACATCACGGAGAATTAGAATTCGGATCTCCAAAGAAACCTGCATTATTAGAAGCAATCGCTTTGAGCCAGGCTGATAACTTAGATGCCAAGATGGAAACATTTGCAGAGATCATGGAGAAACAGAAAGAAGATCAGGAATGGTCAGGATTCCAGCGTCTCCTAGACACAAGAATCCGTAAAACATCAATCTAATAAACAGACATCAGTTAACCGATCACAAAGATACAGAGGTGCGTATGGAATTTAAGAAAAATCAGATCGTAGAACTCTATATCGATGACATTGGAAACGAAGGAGAGGGCATCGGCCATATAGATGGTTATGCCCTCTTTTTAAAAGATGCGGTCATCGGAGACAAAGTTCGAGCAAAGATCATCAAAACAAAGAAAAATTACGGCTTCGCAAGAGTGGAAGAAGTCTTAGAAGCATCCAAAGACAGAGTAACTCCACGATGCCAAAAGGCAAGACAATGCGGAGGCTGCACATTACAGCATTTAGCTTATGAAAAGCAGTTAGAATATAAATTTAACAAAGTAAAAAACTGTTTAGAAAGAATCGGAGGTTTAGAAAACATCGAAGAAAAAATGGAACCGATCCTTGGAATGGAAGAACCATTTTACTATCGAAATAAAGCCCAGTTTCCAGTCGGATATGACAAAGAAGGAAATCTGATCACAGGATTTTATGCAGGAAGAACACATCATATTATTGACTGTACACATTGTATGATCCAGCATCCAGTTAACGAACAGATTTTACTAAAGGTCTTAGACTACATGAAGAAAAATAACATTACAGCCTATGATGAAAAGACTCATAAAGGCCTTGTTCGCCATATCGTAACAAGAGTCGGATTCAAAACAGGCCAGATCATGGTCTGTCTTGTTGTAAATGGAAGTAAAAAGAATTTAAAAAATTTAGATAAGCTCGTCGATTCCTTGACTGAAATCAAAGGAATGACAAGCATCTGTGTAAATATCAATAAAGAAAAGACAAACAGAATTCTGGGAAGCAGGATTGAAGAAGTCTATGGTAAACCATATATTTACGATTACATCGGTAATGTAAAATATCAGATCGGACCATTATCCTTCTTCCAGGTTAATCCAACACAGACAAAAGTGCTATATGAAAAAGCAATGGAATATGCAGACTTAAAAGGCGAAGAAACGGTATGGGATCTTTACTGCGGAATCGGAACAATCTCATTATTCCTAGCTCAGAGAGCAAAGAAAGTCTACGGAGTAGAAATCGTCAAAGAAGCCATCGACGATGCAAAATTAAATGCCAAGATGAATGGCTTTGACAATGCAGAATTTTTCGTAGGAAAAGCAGAAGAAGTACTACCAAGAGAATACGAGAAAAATGGAGTTTATGCAGACACGATTGTTGTCGATCCTCCAAGAAAAGGATGCGATGGGAAGCTGTTAGAGACAATGGTGAAAATGGCACCAAAACGCATTGTATATGTAAGCTGCGATCCGGCAACTTTGGCAAGAGATCTGAAGGTATTGTCAGGGGAAGGATATGAAGTTGAGAAGGTTTGTGCAGTGGATCAGTTTAGCCATAGTTCACATGTTGAAACTGTGGTTAGGTTGAGAAAAAGTAAATTTTAATTTGTGGTTGATGACGGAAATTATTGGTGGAATATTATAAAAAGGGTTATCTGTCTGCGACGCGCTCTCGCTCGACTCACACGCAGCTGTACTAAGCTCCTGAATGGTCTAACGACCATCCAGGAGCTTAGTGCAGGCGTGTTCCTACGGTCGCAAATCACAATTTACTCCCCAAAACTTATCCCAATGGTTTTAGCATCCTTGATCATCTGACACTTCGGATCAACATATTTCAATTTTCCGGCGACATCAGACAAAGGAACTTTCTTTGTATCTCCATCAACAATTCCAACCATATAACCATACTCTTTATTAAGGATCAGTTCAGCAGCATATGCACCAACTCTAGTAGCAAGTACACGATCGTAAGCACAAGGAGATCCGCCACGTTGTGTATGACCTGGAACTGTGACTCGGATCTCACGTCCTGTTTTTTCTTCTAATTGAGCTGCAATCTCATAAGCAACAGAAGGATATCTCCGTTCAACAAGTTTTGCTTTATACTGTTTCTTCTTTAACTTCGCATCTTCTTTAGAAATTGCACCCTCTGCAACAGCGATAATAGAAAATCTTTTTCCAGCTGCGAAACGATTTTCAACGACTTCTGCTACTTTATTAATATCATAAGGGATCTCCGGCAGCAAAATCACATCGGCTCCACCAGCAATTCCGGCGTGTAAAGTAACGTGTCCAACTTTATGCCCCATAACTTCAATAATGAAAACACGACTGTGTGAAGAAGCAGTTGTATGAATGCGATCAATTGTATCCGTTGCAATATCAACAGCACTCTGAAATCCAAAAGTCATTTCTGTTCCCCAGAGATCGTTGTCGATTGTTTTTGGAAGTGTCACAACATTTAAGCCTTCTTCGCGAAGCATATTTGCAGTTTTGTGAGTTCCATTTCCACCAAGAACCACAAGGCAGTCAAGCTTATATTTACGATAATTCTTTTTCATGGCTTCCACTTTATCAAGACCATTTTCATCAGGAATACGCATTTTCTTAAATGGTTGTCTGGAAGTTCCAAGAATTGTACCTCCACGGTTTAAGATTCCAGAAAAATCATCTGGAGTCATACGGTCAGCAATATCGTAGATCAGACCTTTATATCCATCGCGGAAACCATAGATCTCCAGATCATTTCTCTTTACACTTAAACCTTTTATTACACCACGCATGGCAGCATTCAATGCCTGACAGTCGCCGCCACTGGTTAAAATTCCAATTCTTAACATGAAATTATCTCCCTTCTGGTTTTATATTTGTATTTAAACCATCTAACATTAGTTAACTACTATTTTAACATATAATTATATACAAAAATTATAAAATTTAGTAAATAAAACGTTAAGAAAGCGTAAAATCTGATAAAAAGATAAGATCATAATCTTTGTTTTCGTACAATCAAAATATCCGATAAAACAGATTAAGAAAATATAAAAATGTGCATTGAAAATAAATAAAAAACCAGATAATATAAATATAGAAAGTCACATATGAAATGTGGCATATTCACGACGGAGGAAGCCAGATGAAAAGTGATCGTTTTTTAATAAAAGCAGCAGAACTTTATTACCGTGATGGATTATCGCAACAAGAGATTGCGAAAAAATTACATACATCAAGAACCAGTATTTCCAGAGCATTGATCCAGGCGAGAAATGAAGGGTATGTTCAGATCAGGATTCAATATCCTGAACAAAGTGATCTTGCATTGGAACGGAAATTAGAAGAAAAATATGGATTGACAGAAGCATTGATCGCTGTTCCGGCATATGAACAGTCATCGGATCAAGAAGTAGCGTTTCAAGCGGTAGACTATATTCTAAGAGTTTTGAAAAAAAACATGGTATTTGGAATGACATGGGGAAGAGCCATGCATGAATTTGTGGAGCAGTTGGCGAAAGATGAACGTCTTAGATCTCTTTCATTTCAGAATGTAAAAGTTGTTCCATTTCTTGGAACACCGGGAGCGATACAGTCAGATTCATGGAATACAACAACATATTCCAATACACTTGCAACGAAAGTCGGAAATTTATTACACTGTGCAAGTTATAACTTGTCTGCACCAATGTATGTGGAAGGTACAAAAGAAAAAGAGTTGATCGAAAGTATTGATGAAATCGCCAAAGTTCTTCATATGGCAGAAACAGCGGACATTGCATTGATCGGAATCGGATCGATGCAGGACGATTCTTCGATTATCAAGGCAGAAATACGGACAAGGGAAGAATACAAGGAACTAGTGAGAAAAGGTGCCGTTGGAGAAATCGTTGGAAGGATTTATGACAAGAATGGCCAGACGGTTGATGAGGATCTGAAAAGAAAAATGGTTGGAATTTCATTGGATAAGATCGCAAAGATACCAGTCAGAGTCGGAATGTCTTATGGAAAAGATAAGATCGAAGCAATCAAAGGTGCGATCGCAGGTGGATTAGTGAATGTGTTGGTAACAGATGTGCCGACGGCAGAGTTATTATTAAAATAATATAGAGATAAGAATCGAGTAGGAGGCGGTGACTAACCGCCGTCCTCTCACACCACCGTGCGTACCGTTCGGTACACGGCGGTTTCAATAGTTGACGTGCACAGACTGATAGGCTGTGGCTAAATCATAAAAGCCACTGTTTATCAGTCTTTCTTTTGTCATTGCCATGTTTATTGCAACTGTATGCGTTGCGAACCAATGTCCACGTCGGGTATTACCCGCTTGCATTGCCAAGTCTTCGGGCACTCCCATCTTGATGAGGTTACGTGCCTTTGTCCTCGGTTTCTTCCACTGTTTCCATATACACATACGTATTCTGTGATAGAGCCATCCGTTGATGTCATCTATGTTGTTTTTCATACTTGCAATTCCATAGTAGTTAAGCCATCCTCTTGCATATACTTTGATTTTCTCAAGGCTTAGCTTGATTGTCTGACATCGCTTGCGGGAAGAACTTATTGATTGTTCGCCCCTTCGCTCCATTTCCATTACAGAAACTTCTTCACTACTATGGGTTCTGCTGACTTCTCACAGTTCATTGTTACTAGGCAAATGAAACCTCTGTGAGATCTCCACGCTTAAGTTGCACGCTCTTTCTCCTCATAAATCCGCCGCATTTACTCTGCTTCTACAAATGTGGTAGTTATTAGACTTTGCTGTCTTTCGCCAGCTTATCTCTCGAAGCCTAGCCTCATATGCGATTTCTGTCCGTCGGACCAAGGATTTGCCTACAGCTTCCTTCAGATTCCACCTCACGATGGACACCCTTGCTGTTCAGCTATACATTTCCCACTACCTGGGCATGTTCAGGACTTTCACCTGCGAGAGCGCGCCCATGGCGCGCAAACGAAACGTGCGCCGCTAGGCGCACATTTTTAAGAACCCCTGAAAGGTTGATCAACCTTTCAGGGGTTCTTTCATATTTTCTATGTCTATTAACTAGATACTGGCAATTTTCTATTCTGTATAATATCTTCCAAGTGCATCCGCACCCATAATTGCTGCATACAGATCTTCAGGTGTTACCTCAAATGGCATATTTCCCATTGTATCTTCTGGTGCGCATGCTAATTTCGCAACTTCCATAATCTGTTCTGGTTTCACTTCTTCGATTCCTAATCCTTTTAATGTCACAGGAAGTCCGACTTCACTGCAGAAATCAATTACTTCCATGATCTCATCTTCTCCCGCATCTTCTAGTACCAGCTGAACCAATGTTCCAAATGCTACTTTCTCTCCATGATACATCTTATGTGTTTCTGGGATTGCTGTAAATCCATTATGGATCGCATGTGCTCCTGCTAATCCTCCACTTTCAAATCCGATTCCTGATAAGTAAGTATTTGCTTCAATTACATTTTCTACAGCTTTTGTACAGATTCCTTCTCTTGCTGCTGTCATTGCCTGTACTCCGTTCTCCATTAATGTATCAAAACATAACTGTGCAAGATTCATTGCTGCCAATGTACATCTTCCGCCAACACAATTACTTGCATCGGATCTTTTACATGCTCTTGCCTCAAAATAAGTTGCCAGGGCATCTCCCATACCTGAAATCAACAATCTTACTGGTGCTTTTGAAACGATATCTGTATCTACCATAACCATATCCGGGCTTGATGGCAAGAACAAATATTTCTCAAATACACCTTCATCTGTATAGATCACAGATAATGCACTGCATGGTGCGTCTGTGGATGCAATGGTTGGTACAATAATGACTGGTTTCTTTGTATAGTATGCAACAGCTTTTGATGTGTCATGAATCTTTCCTCCACCGATTCCGATGATCACATCGCTTCCTGTTTCTTCTACGATCTTTATGATACGGTTGATCTCTGTCATACAACATTCTCCATTAAATACATCGTATGTCAGATTACTGTCTTTGTTCCCTTCGTTGATCGCTGGTTCTACTCGTTTTCTTCCGGATGCACTTGTTAAAATGAATAGATTCTTTCCGAACTTATCTGCATAGGAACATAGGTTTTTCATTTCCCCTTTTCCTTGGATGTAACGTGTTGGGCTTCCGATGATTGCTGCCATGATTTTGCTCCTTTCTTGGTTAATTTGATTTGGTGTTTGTTATTATTATAACATTATTTTAGTGGAATTGCTCAAAATTTTAATTGTAGTGTTGGCCAACTGAAGTCTTTCCGTATATGGAAAAAATAAATAAGCAACCGAAAGCACAGCGGTGAAATTTTGCTCATATACCTGAAGGTTATAGTGTAGGGAACTACAAGATTGGAAAATTTGAGTTGGTGTGTATGTTGGATGGTATTGGATATAATTAAGATTTAAATATATGTCAAACTTCTCGTCAAATCGGTGATTGTAAGTTCCTTTGATCTTCCGTTAACGGATACAAAAATTATCATCCAATACTGTTTAACATACACACTCCGTAGTGGTTTGAATAGTCTTCCGTTGTATGAGATAGAAAGAAGATCAGAACAAATATTTATAATATATCGGTGGCAACGATCAGCATATTTTAAGTGCATTTTTTACAAATTCGCAGCGCTCTGTGGTTGATTGTCTGACTGTAGCTGCGGGCATTTTGGCTCGCAGCCAGGGAGTTATCAAAGGAACAGGCGCGGATCGGCGATTTGTAAAAAACGCTTTCAAAAATGCGGAGTGTCACCTTGGATCCTTATAAATAGTTCTTCTTATCTTCTTTCTGACTCATACATGACCAATACTACCTTCAAATCAGGATTGTATAAAAACGAATAATCTATAGAATTCTTACTAAATTATGCTATAATATACAAGATTAATCAAACAGTTTCAAAATGAAAGAGGAAGTATCAAATGAAAAGGTTATTATTAGTTTTAATGTTGATTCTGGGAGCAGTAACGATCACAAGTCGTCCAGTACAGACTTATGCATATACAGAAGAGCAAAAACAACAGGCGAAATCATGGCTTTCTGCACATGGTTATCCACCAACAAGGGCAGGAGCAGAGCAAGCTTATCAGGATTATATGGATGGAAAGATTGATGTGCCAGAGGCTGATGCATATCTTGGAAGAAATAAGCAGAAGAAAATAGAAGAAAAGAATAACAGCACTTCAACTACGAATAAAACAAGTCAAAAGACAGGATCAGAAGATACAACAGATACTAAGAATACAGAATCACAGACATCTGCTACAAGCGAAACAACAACGACTACTACAGAAAAAACAGTAACAACAGAAACGAAAGAACAGCAGAAACAAAAAGAAGAGAAAAAGAAACAGGAGCAGAAAAAAGAAAAGAAGAAGCATATGACAGGAATTACAATTGCGATTGCGGCAGTTGCAGTTTTTGCGATTTTAGTATTGATCATGCGTAAGAAAATGTAAAAATGACTTGACACAAAAGTTAGTTAGTGCTATTTTATAAATAAATTAAATAATATCTTCAGGGCAGGGTGCAAGTCCCTACCGGCGGTTATAGCCCGCGAGCCTTATATGGCATGACTTGGTGAGATTCCAAGGCCGACAGTACAGTCTGGATGGAAGAAGATTTAAGAAGTGATATTGATCATCATGTCCTGGGATTTTTATAATTCCAGGATTTTTTATTTCAAAAAGAAATATCAAGATATCAAAAAGGAGTTCCTGAAGAATTAGAACAAAGATTAGGAACTCTTTTTTATATTTCCGATTTCAATACCAATCAAAATCCAACCTCCCAAAATCAAAGAACCTGAAGGGAAGGGAGAAAAATATTTGAAAGAAGAATATATGCGGCGTGCGATTGAACTTGCCAAGAAAGGCTGTGGATATACCAATCCAAATCCTTTAGTCGGAGCAGTGATCGTAAAAGATCAAAGGGTTATTGGGGAAGGATATCATGAGAAGATCGGCGGATTACATGCAGAGCGAAATGCCTTAAAAAACTGCATAGAAGATCCTGAGGGAGCTGAGATTTATGTAACATTGGAGCCATGCTGCCATTATGGAAAAACACCACCATGTACGGAAGCGTTGATCGAAGCAGGGATCAAGAAAGTATATGTCGGGAATTTAGATCCCAATCCGAAAGTGGCAGGGGGCGGGATCAAAATCCTGAATGATCATGGAATAGAAACTGAGACAGGAATTCTTGAAGAAGAGTGCAGACAGTTAAACGATATATTTTTTCATTATATTCAGAATGATATTCCATATACAGCACTAAAATACGCAATGACATTGGATGGAAAGATTGCAACGGCAACTGGTGAATCCAAGTGGATCACAGGAGAAGAAGCCAGAAGACATGTACATACATTACGACATCAGTATGCAGCGATCATGGCAGGGATCGGTACGGTTTTAGCAGATGATCCGATGTTAAATGCACGAATCGAACATGGGAATGATCCAATTCGTGTGATATGTGATTCAAACTTAAGGATTTCGGAAGGATCAAATATCGTAAAAACAGCCAGAGAAATTCCAACGATCATCGCTACCATAAGTAAGGATCAAGAAAAAATAGCAAAATTAGAACAAAAAGGATGCAAGATCTTAAAAACGTCAGAGCAAGATGGAAAGGTCAATGTCAAAGAAGTTTTAAAACAGTTAAGAAATATGGAAATTGACAGTGTTTTAGTTGAGGGTGGTGGAATCTTGAATGAATCCTTGATCAAAAACGACTGTGTTCACAAAGTTTACGCCTATATTGCTCCAAAATTATTTGGAGGAGAAAAGGCCAAAACACCTGTAGAAGGCAAAGGGATCGAAAGGATCCAAGAAGCTTTGGTATTTGATGAATTAAAGGCAACACCACTTGGAAATGACATATTACTGGAAGGGAAGGTGAGATCATGTTTACCGGAATCGTAGAAGAATTAGGAACAGTCATATCCCTGAAGCGAGGAAGCAAAGCAGCAGTCCTTACGATCAAAGCAAATGTTATTTTTGAAGATCTTAAATTGGGAGACAGTGTAGCAGTTAATGGGGTATGCCTGACAGCGACTCACATTAGCGGCAATACATTTCAGGCAGACGTGATGAATGAGACATTCAACCGAAGCAGTCTTGGAAGTTTAAAAAAGGGATCTGTCGTCAACTTAGAGCGAGCGATGGCAGCCAATGGAAGGTTCGGAGGTCATATGGTAGCAGGCCATGTGGACGATACAGGGGAACTTGTTAGTGTAAAACAAGATGATAATGCTGTATGGTTTACGATCAAAGCCCCAGAAAATATCATGAAATACTGTATTGAAAAAGGATCGATCGCACTCGATGGAATCAGCCTGACGATCGCTAAGTTAAGCGATGATACCATTTCCGTATCCATGATCCCACATACCATAAAAAATACCAATTTTGGATATAAAAAACCAGGAGATAAGATCAATCTGGAGAATGACATGGTTGGGAAATATATAGATAAACTGCTGCATTTTGATCAGCAGGAAACAAACGACAAACATACAAACAGCACCTTAACAATGGAAATGTTAAGAAATGCTGGATTTTAATAAAAAACGAGGAGGGAAAAGACAAGATGAGCGATGTAGTATGCGAAGTAATCGCACAGCTTCCAACAAAATACGGAACATTTGAGGCACATGGGTATGTAGACCAGAGAAGTGGGGAACATCATGTAGCACTGGTCAAAGGAGATATCGCAGACGGAGAACCAGTTTTATGTCGTGTGCATTCTGAGTGCCTGACCGGGGATACTTTTGGATCTCTACGCTGTGATTGTGGAGAACAACGAAGCCGTGCAATGCGTCAGATTGAGAAAGAAGGACGAGGGGTTTTCTTATATATGCGTCAAGAAGGACGAGGAATCGGATTGATCAATAAACTGAAAGCTTATGTATTACAGGAACAGGGAATGGATACAGTCGAGGCCAACTTAGCTCTTGGATTTAAAGATGATGAACGAGATTACAGTGCAGGAGCCATGATCTTACAGGATTTAGGAATCAAAAAACTACGACTGATGACAAACAATCCAACCAAAATTGACGGATTAAATGAATATGGACTCGAGATCGTAGAACGAGTACCAATCCAGATGCCAATCAATCCATTTGATAAATATTATATGCAGACAAAGCAAAAGAAAATGGGACACATGACAACATACGAAGTTTAAATTAACAGAAAAATTAAAAAAATTAAGGTCCCAGGGACCTTAAGATTAACGAAATTAATGAAGAAAAAAGGAGTAATTAAAATGAGAGTATTAGAAGGTAAATTAGTAGCAAGCGGATTAAAAGTAGGAATCGTAGCAGCCAGATTTAATGAATTTATCGTATCCAAATTAGTATCTGGAGCTTTAGACGGACTGAAAAGACATGATGTGAAAGATGAAGATATCGATATTGCATGGGTACCAGGAGCTTTTGAGATTCCACTGATCGCAGACAAGATGGCAAAAAGCAAAAAATACGATGCAGTGATCTGTCTTGGAACAGTGATCCGTGGAGCAACAAGCCATTATGATTATGTATGTAACGAAGTATCCAAAGGAATCGCACAGGTATCATTAAATACAGGAATTCCAGTTTTATTCGGAGTTGTTACAACAGAAAATATCGAGCAGGCGATTGAACGTGCTGGAACAAAAGCAGGAAACAAAGGATATGACTGTGCATTATCTGCAATCGAAATGGTACAGCTGATCAAAGAAGTAGAAGCATAAAAAGAATCAGAAATTAAAGCAGGAAGTTAGTATGGAACAATATTATTTAGGATTTGACGCGGGAACACAAAGTGTAAAAACAGCAGTTTATGATATTGATATGAACTTGATCGTGCAGGATACCAATGCAACAATCTTAAATTATCCACATCCGGGATGGGTGGAAATGGACGCAGACCAGTATCTTCATGCAACGGTTACAGGGATCAGAAACTGCGTTACAAAGATGAAAGAAAAGAATCTGGATCCAGACAACATCCGCTCTATTTTTGGAGATGGGATCATCTGCGGGATTGTCGGTGTTGATAAGGATTGCCATGCAATCACACCTTACATCAATTATCTGGATTCCAGAACAAAAGAAGATGTTGAGGAACTAGCATCCCATCATTATGAGATCTGGGCAAAAGAGACTGGAAATCCTCAGCCAAACTGTATGTTTCCAGCGATGTTTGCACGTTGGATGATGAACAATTGTGAGGGCTTTAAAGAAAAAGGCAGAAAATTCATGCACAATGCCCCATATATCCTGGCTAATCTTGCAGGACTGTCTGCAGAAGATGCATTTATCGACTGGGGAACAATGTCTGGATGGGGACTAGGATACCGTGTAACAGAGAAAAAATGGTCCAAGGAACAATTAGAGATCCTTGGAATTCCAATGGAAATGATGCCAAAGATTCAAAAACCATGGGATATCATTGGAACATTATCAGAGACATTTGCAAAAGAAACCGGATTGAAATCAGGAATCCCAATCTGTGCGGGAGCCGGAGATACGATGCAGTCTATGATCGGATGCGGAGTGATCAAACCAGATCAGGCAGCCGATGTAGCAGGAACATGTGCGATGTTTTGTATCGCAACCGATGGGATCAATGAAGAATTAAGCAAACCAGAAAATGAACTGATCTTTAACAGCGGAACTTTAGAAAATACATACTTTTATTGGGGATTCATAAGAACCGGTGGATTAGCACTTCGTTGGTATCGAGATAATGTATGCAACGAAGCAGGAAATGGAGCATATTTTGATGAATTAAATGAGAAAGCACAAAATGTGCCATGCGGATCCAAAGGAGTCCTGTTCCTTCCATATTTAACAGGAGGATTTGGAGAAACATCCAATGCAAGTGCCTGTTTCCTGAATATGACGATGGACACAGATCAGGGAGTACAGTGGCGTGCAGTTTTAGAAGCAATCGGTTACGATTATATGAGTGTGACAGATATTTATAAAAAAGCAGGCGTGCCACTCGAATTTATGACGATCACAGAAGGTGGAAGCAATTCAGAAGTCTGGAATCAGATCAAAGCAGACATGTTAGGATGTAAGAGTGCCACATTAGAAAATGCACAAGGAGCAGTTCTTACAGATGCAGTGATCGCAGCATATGCGGTAGGAGATCTGGAAGATCCAAGTCAGGTATTTGAAAAAACAAGAAAGATCAAGAAAATTTATGAACCTGATCCAATAAGAACAAAATACTATCGCAGTATTTATGAACAACAAAGAAAACTAATTAAAGACGATATGGCAGCAGTTTTTGAGACTTTACACCAAATCAGTAAGATTCAAGAACAAAGCAATGATTAAAAAAATGAAAAGGCTTCTTTACAAGAGGCCTTTTTTTCTTGTACAATAAAAGATAAAGTATATAAAAATAAGTTATAAGCAACTAACTTTGTAGATGATTTTTGATTAATTAGATTTCAAGGAGGAAAAAGTCATGGATAACGAAAAGATTGAAAAATTACAACAGATGATCGATGAAAGTAATCATATCGTATTCTTTGGTGGCGCAGGTGTTTCAACAGAGAGTCATATTCCAGACTTTCGAAGCACGGATGGTTTGTATCACCAGACTTATAAATATCCACCCGAGGTTATGGTAAGCCATACATTTTATACACAGCATACGGAAGAATTTTATGATTTTTATAAGAATAAGATGATCTTCTTGGATGCAAAACCGAATAAGGCACATTTAAAACTGGCAGAAATGGAACAGGCGGGAAAACTGTCTGCGATCGTTACGCAAAATATCGACGGGCTTCATCAGGCAGCAGGAAGTAAAAATGTCTTTGAACTGCATGGCAGTGTTCACAGAAACTATTGCCAGAAATGCGGCAAGTTCTTCGATGTGAATTATGTCGTGAATGCCAAAGGAGTCCCATATTGTGATGAATGTGGGGGAATCATCAAACCAGATGTTGTATTATATGAAGAAGGCTTAGATTCTCAGACGATCAACGGAGCAGTCAGAGCCATTTCCAAGGCAGATATGCTGATCATTGGAGGAACATCACTGGTTGTCTATCCAGCCGCTGGAATGATCGATTATTTTAAAGGAAAATATCTTGCAGTACTGAATCGTGATGCGACAAGCAGAGATAAACAGGCAGATTTGTGCATTACAGACCCAATCGGAGAAGTACTGGGAAGAATCAGGGTATAAAGATGAAGAAAAAGGATATGATCTTGATCGCAGCAGTACTGGCAATTTCGCTGATCAGTTTGGCAGCGATCAAGATGACACAAAAAGACGGAAAAGAAGTGATCGTGACAGTTGAAGGAAAAGAAGTGTACAAAACATCCATCAAGAAAGATCAGATCTATCAAATTCCAGAGGAAAATGGCACGAACGTCATGCAGATCAAAGATGGAAAAGTTACAATGAAAAAAGCAGACTGTAAAGACCAGATCTGTGCAGATCATAAAGCAATCGAGAAATCAGGAGAAACGATCGTATGTCTGCCACATAAAGTAGTGATCGAGATTCAATCAGAAGATGGCAAAGAACAGGAATTAGACGGGGTAACACAATAAACATCAGATGAGATAGTAAACAACAGGAGAAATAAAATATATGTCAACCAAAAGATTAGCAACGGATGCAATGTTCTTAACATTAGCCCTCGTTGTATCCTATATAGAAGTATTGATCCCAATACCAGTTGGAATACCCGGAATCAAATTAGGACTCGCAAATGGAGTCATCATGGTACTGCTATTTTTCACAACATGGATCAGAACCCTTGAGATTTCTGTGATCCGAGTTGTACTGGCAGGCTTCCTATTTGGAAATCCAATGACGATCGCATACAGTCTGGCAGGAGGAATCCTAAGTCTGATCGTAATGGGAATCTTAAAGAAGATCAAAGGATTTTCATCAGTCGGAATCAGCGTCGGAGGAGGCGTTGCACATAACATTGGACAGTTAAGCATCGCAGTCATATTGATGGAGAACACAAAGATTTATTACTATGCACCAGTATTACTTCTGACAGGAACAATTGCAGGAGTTATGATTGGAGTGTTAAGCGGGGTACTGGTTAAGAAAATCCCGCCACAACTATTTTAAGTGATAAAATTATGAAAATTTCGTAAAATTTTTTCTAAAAGTTTGAAATTTCATCAAAATCATGGTAGTACTATATGTATATGCGCTTTCATAAGCAAGATAAGAATAAGATCATACAAAAGAAAAAGAAACTCTTAGATATGAAAAGAAAGGAGTTTGAAAATGAAAGCAAAACTAAATGAGATCATAAAACACGGACATTTAGGCATCATAGCGGCATTTTTTGCAATTTATATGGTCACATTTTCTTATATAGAAAATCGAGATGTACATCATTATATTGTACATACAGTACTTGATGAGAAAATCCCATTTTGTGAATATTTCATTATTCCATATTTGCTATGGTTTATATTTGTAGCTGTAACTGTACTGTATTTTATGTTTTTCAATCAAAATAAATGGAAAGAATACTATCAGTTGATGATCACATTGGGAATAGGAATGACCTTATTTTTAGTTATTTCCTTAGTATTTCCAAATGGACAGGACTTAAGACCAGTACTTAGCGGAAACAGCATTTTTATTCAGGCGGTGCAGTTTATTTATCATACCGATACACCGACAAATGTACTGCCAAGTATTCATGTATTCAATTCCCTTACATGCTGCATGGCAATTCTTCAGAATAAGCGGAAACATTTTAAGAAAACAACAGATATCGCAGTAGTGATCTTAACGATATTAATTATCATGTCAACGATGCTTCTAAAACAACACAGCGTTGTGGACGTAGCACTCGCAATCCTCATGTATACTGCATGTTACAGGATTGTATACGGCAAAGAAGTATGGAAACAGGATGCATTTTGTTCCTTTTTATTTCTCAATCGGTAAATGAGAAAGCTTGACAGTATTTCTTGTGTTTGTTATAAATAAGTGTACGTAGCTCTCAGGGACCTTAAGTTTTAAGAACTTAAGGTCCCTGGGAACATAAAAACCAAGAAAGAGTATAACAATGAAAAGAAAACTTCTATCTATATTAGTATGTATAACAACACTCTCTTTATGTCTGATGGGATGCACAGGCAATACAACGAAGAAGAATAAGAATGGAAAACTAAAAGTTATGGCAAGTTTCTATACAATGTATGACTTTGCCAAGAAGATCGGCAAAGATAAAATTGAAGTGACGAATATGGTACCGGCTGGTACAGAACCCCACGATTGGGAGCCATCTACGAAAGATCTGATCGAGTTGGAGAAATCCGATGTCTTCATATATAATGGAGCCGGAATGGAACAGTGGGTGGATGATGTATTGGAAAGTCTTGACACTGAAGAATTAACAAGTGTAGAAGCATCCAAAGGAATCAAATTGTTGAAAGATACCGATGCACATGAACATGATCACGAGCACGAAAGTGAGAATGATCCACATGTATGGTTAGATCCACAGAATGCAAAATACGAGATGAATCAGATCAAGAAAGCATTGATCAAAGCAGATCCAGACAATAAAGACTATTACGAAGCCAATTATAAGAAAGAAGCAGCACGATGTGATGAGCTGGATCAACAATATAAGAAAGAATTAGCACAAGTTTCAAAGCATGAACTTGTCGTAGCACACGAAGCATTTGGATATCTGTGCAAAGCATATGATTTAGAACAGATGGGGATCGAAGGGTTATCAGCAGATGATGAACCAGATCCAAAACAAATGAGCGAAGTGATTGAATTTGCAAAGAAACATAAGGTCAAAACGATCTTTTTTGAAGAATTGGTAAGCCCGAAAGTAGCAAAAACCATTGCCAAAGAAACAGGAGCATCCGCAAAGATGCTAAACCCACTCGAGGGATTAAGCAATAAGAAAATCAAAGCAGGGCAAGATTATTTTTCTGTAATGAAACAAAATCTCTCTGCGATTAAAGAGGCATTAAGTGAATGAGCAAAACAAGCATAGATAAAATGATACAACTAAATCATGTAAAGTTTGGTTACAGCGATACAGAAGTATTAGATGAGATCAATCTTACGATCAATGAAGGGGAATATGTCGTATTAACCGGAGAAAATGGAAGCGGGAAAAGTACGCTTATGCGTCTTATTTTGGGAGAACTGAAACCAGATGAGGGAGAGATCATTATTATGGACAATGATTCCAAATTAAAGAAACAGATTGGTTACGTTGCCCAGAATGGGATCAGCAAAAATCAGAGTTTTCCGGCAACGGTTGAAGAAATCATGGTAACTGGACTATATCAGGAACTTGGTTTATTCCATCTTCCAAACAGGAAACATAAAAAGAAGATCAAAGATACATTAAAAGAATTCGGGATGGATGAATTCCTCAAGCGAAGAATTGGAGAATTATCCGGCGGGCAGCAGCAGCGAGTGATGATCGCCAGAGCAATGATCTCAAATCCAAGACTGCTGATCTTAGATGAACCAACAACAGGAGTTGATGCCACATCAACGAAAGCGTTATATGACACGCTATATGAGATTAATACAAAATACAAAACAACTATTTTTATGATCACACATGGAAGATTACAGGATTGTAAAGGATGTGATCGTATTTTGAGAATGGATGAAGGGAGAATTGAGGAACAATGATAGAAATGCTTCAATATGGATTTATGCAACGAGCATTTATCACAGGAATTCTTCTGGCAGTGATCACTCCACTGATCGGAATCACGATCGTATTAAAAAGAATGTCCATGATCGGTGATGCACTTTCTCACGCTTCCTTAGCCGGAGTAGCCCTCGGATTATTACTTGGGATCAATCCAATCCTTGGAGCGATGGGGATCTGTTTGTTCGCAGCACTAGGGGTTGAAGCGATCCGAAGAAAGATTCCAAGATATTCAGAGATGGCAATCTCCATCATCATGTCAACAGGGATCGGATTAGCCGGAGTGTTATCTGGTTTTGTAAAAAATGGAACAAACTTTAACAGCTTCCTCTTTGGAAGTATCATCTCGATCAGCAAAGACGAACTACTGATCGTATGCGTGATCAGTGCCTTAGTATTACTCTGTGTATTACTTTTATACAAAGAACTATTTTACATTGGATTTGATGAAAATGCAGCAAGGATCAGTGGTGTACCAGTAAAGACGATCAACTTTATCTTCACACTGTTAACCGCCCTTACCGTATCCATCGCATCAAGAACCGTAGGAACTCTGATCGTATCCTCCATGCTCGTTATCCCGATCGCATGTGGAATGCAGGTAGGAAGAAGCTATAAGGCTGTTATGATCATCGGCGTGATCACAGCACTGATCACAACGGTGATCGGATTAACACTATCTTATTATATCGGACTCAAACCAGGAGGAACGATCGTGTTATTAGAAGTAGGATGCTTTTTGATCCTTACATTGGTAAGCAGATATTTAAAATAGGATAAGACCCGATATTACTTGAATTTTATAACAAAATTTTATATAATGAAAAGAAAGCATGCATATAAAACAAGATTGCATGCTTTCTTTTTTGGAAGCAATCACGAAAGGAAGATAGATCAATGATCATCAAATTAATTGAAACTGTATATCAATTCCTGTGGGGAGACTTGATTCATATACCACTTCCAGGTGGGGGAAGTTTAGGAATCTCACTTCTGATCCTGTTATTATTTCCAGCAGGAATCGTATTTACAATAAAAACAAGATTCCTACCGATCCGCTTATTTCCAGATATGGTAAAAGTACTGACAGCAAGCAACAAAAAGGATAAAGGCGAAAAAAGCAGTCTTTCATCCTTACAGACATTGATTGTATCAACTGCAACCCGTGTCGGAATGGGAAATTTAACCGGAGTTGTAGCAGCCGTATCCGCAGGAGGGGCCGGAGCAGTCTTCTGGATGTGGGTTACAGCCTTACTTGGTTCATCCACAGCCTTTATCGAAGCAACTTTAGCCCAGCTTCACAAAGAAAAAGATCCACTTTACGGAGGATACCGTGGAGGTCCGGCGTACTATATCCATCATTTTATGGAAGAAAAACAAGGCAAGAAGAAAAAACATACCCTGATCGCAGTCCTGTTTGCGATCTCAGGACTGATCTGCTGGTGTGGGATCAGTCAGGTAGTCAGCAATTCTGTAGCGGAGTCATTTAACAATGCATTTCATATTCCAACGATCTACACAACGATCATCTTAGTGATCATTGCAGCAGTGATCGTATTAAGAAAGAATGCAACCGTGAAAGTATTAGATATCGTTGTACCGATCATGGCAGTCGTATACTTCCTGATCACGATCTTTGTGATCGTAACGAATATCACAAGTATTCCAGCAGTCTTTGCAAGAATCTTCAAAGAAGCCTTTGGACTAAGACAAGTCGCAGCCGGTGGATTTGGAGCTGTTCTTATGAATGGTGTGAAACGAGGATTATTCTCAAACGAAGCAGGATCAGGATCTGCCCCATGTGCCGCCGCAGCCGCAGACTGCGAATGCCCTGCACAGATGGGACTGGTACAGGCATTAGGAGTATTTATCGATACGATCGTCATCTGCAGCTGTACCGCAATGCTGATGCTATTAGCACCACAGAGTATGACAGACGGTCTTACAGGAATGAGTCTACTTCAGACAGCTATGAACTACCACCTTGGAAGTTTTGGAGTCATCTTTATCGCTGTGATCCTTTGGATGTTCAGTTTCTCAACATTCTTAGGAATCTTGTTTTATGCAAGATCCAATGTTGCATACTTATTTGGTGATAACTGGGCATCACAGACAGCATACAAAGTATTAGCACTGGTCATGCTCTTTATCGGAGGAATCCAGACTTATACCTTCGTATGGGACTTAGGAGACGTCGGAATCGGACTGATGACGATCTTCAATATCTTCATCCTGTATGCAATGTCGGGACAAGCAATCAAAGAATTGAAAGATTATGAAGCAGATAAGAAGAAAAATATAGAAGAAAGAGCGTTTTCCTTGCAGGAAGATGAATAAAAAAATGGGTGTCCCAATCAAGGACACCCATTTTTTAAACAAATAATTTCTTCCGAGTCCGAAAATAAGCCACCAAAACCATACTTCCAGTCAACACCCAGGAAATCGGATAGATCACCATCAAAAGCCTGTAATCATGGAACCAGTGACAAACCGTAGCAAGCCATACAAGTCTTAACACACAAGACCCAAACACAGTAAGGATCGCAGGGGTCATAGACCGCCCAAATCCACGCAGGCATCCACCACTGATCTCATAAGAACTTGTTAAACACTCAAACATCAAAACAAATAAGAAACGGATCACAGCATAACGATATACCGCAGGGTCACTCGTAAACAATCCAATAAAGAACGTACGGAATACAACAAAGATCGTACTAAGCACTCCACAGGAGATGACACTACACATCATACCAAGACGAAAGATCTTCTTACAACGCTCCTCATTCTTCGCTCCATAATTCTGCCCAGTAAACGTAACAACCGTCTGAGCAAATGCATTGACAAGATAATAAGCAAAATACTCATAATTAAGCTCCACCGCAGACCCAGCAATTCCAGCAGAACCAAAACTGTTGATCCCAGACTGGATACAAACATTCGCAAGCGAAAACACCATTCCCTGAAGTCCCGCAGGAACCCCGATCCTTAAGATTTTAGATACCGCATCACGATCGATCATCAAAGACTGAAAAGAAAGACGGATTGGAAGCTCCTCGTGCATCAGAAAATAAATGATCTGCGCAGCACTTACCGCATTCGCACCAACCGTAGCAAGACCAGCTCCAGCAACACCCATACGAAATACTACAACAAATAACAAGTTCAAAATAACATTCACAACACCAGACACGATCAAAGCATACATCGGACGACGCGTATCCCCGATACTACGAAGGATCGAAGCCCCAAAATCATACAACATAAAAAACGGCATTCCAAGAAAATAAATTCTCAAATATAAAGTTGCCAGATGAATGATATTCTTCGGAGCACCCATCAGTACAAGGATCGGATGCGCCACAAACTGTCCAAGCACAAGCAAAAACACACCACTTAACAAAGCGAGCGTAACCGCTGTATGTACCACACGAGGAACACGTTTCTTATCACACTGTCCAATATAGTTTGCAATCACAACATTTGAACCAAGTGAAATTCCAGAAAACAAAGTAACCATCAAAGAAATAACAGAACTATTACTCCCAACCGCAGCCAAAGCCTCACTACTCGCAAAACGCCCGACAACTGCAGTACCAACCGAATTAAAAAGCTGCTGTAAGATACTACAAGCAGCAAGCGGCATGGCAAATAATAAAATTTTATCTAACAAACTTCCATGAAGCATATCCATCTTACCGGACTGCTTAGATGAAGAATTCTTCATATAAAACTCCCTTCTATCTCCTGTGCCCAGTCACCCACACAACTCTCTTTTTAGCAGATACAATTCTAACTCTTTTTAAATAAATTATCAACAAAAGAAAATAACGAACCAAAAAAGATACAATCGAAACAGGCTCATAATGATATAATAAAGAACAAAACAAAAAGATAAGACATAAGAAAGAAGGAACACAACCCATGCAAATGAGCATATTACTATTTAAACAGATTGCCCAGCTATTCCTAATGATCCTAATGGGCTACATCATCGTAAAAACAAAACTATTAAAAGGAGAAGACAGCAAAGTCCTTTCAAAGATCATCCTATACCTGATCATCCCAGCAGTCATCATCAACGCATTTCAGGTAGATTACAGCCCAAACGTAACCAAAGGACTGATCACAGCCTGCATAGCATCCATTATCCTGCAGTTTTTACTACTCTTCGTAACCTACATCATGCAAAAAATGTTCCACCTAGACTCTGTAGAATTCACATCCGCCTACTACTCAAACTCCGGAAACCTGATCGTCCCATTAGTTACCTATATATTAGGCGGTAAATGGGTCGTATATGGCTGTGTATTCATGAGCGTCCAGTTATTCTTCATCTGGAGCCAGGGCAAAAACATGATCAGCAGGGAAAAAGGGATCAACCTAAAGAAGATCCTGTTAAACATCAATATGATCTCCGTATTCCTAGGAGTCATCCTATTCTTCACAAAAATAAGATTCCCGGAGATCATCAACAATACGCTCTCATCTGTAGGAGGCATGATCGGACCATTAAGCATGATCGTCACAGGAATGCTGATCGCTGAAGTAAACCTAAAAGATATCTTTACAAACAAGAGAGTCTATCTGGTAACAGTACTAAGACTAATCATTCAACCATTGATTGCATTAGCAGTCATTAATCTCTTAGGAATGAGAGGATGGCATCCACAAGGAGATAAGATAATTCTCATCACATACCTCGCAGCGATCACACCATGCGCATCGACTGTTACACAGATGTGTCAGGTGTATGGGAATGATTCGAAATATGCAAGTGCGATTAATGTTATGACTACGTTGTTATCTATAATTACCATGCCGGTGTTTGTTTATTTGTACCAAATGTAAAAATATTACAAGGAAAATATTTACAATCTATAAACTGGTAGTATAATAATTTAAAATACAATGCATTGATTATACATCATATTTGGTGTATAAAGGAGGGGGATTATATGCCATTTACAACAGTCAAAACAGAAGAGTTAATTGAAAATATGAAACAAAAAGATGCTGAATTTGCAAAACAATGGGATGAAAGCAGAAATGAGTATAAGTTGATACAAGAAATGATTAGAATCAGAAAAGAACAACATATAACACAAACACAATTAGCACAAATGACCGGAAATAAGCAACAATCAATATCAAGAATTGAAAAGAAATTAGTAAAACCATCTCTGGCATCATTTTGTAAGATTATTAATGCATTGGGATATGATTTGAAGATAGTCAAGAAATAAGTTGTTGTTGAACTATAGATTTGGAAAGACTGTGAATTTGCAACTAACAGTTTATTTTCAATAATCTTCAGTTTGTATACTTGAAAAACTACTGTCTGATATTATGTGAATTAATATCCAATATCGTATAACATACACGCCCACTAGTGGTTTCGAACACTGAAATTATTGAATATTATAAAAATGGTTATCTGTCGGCGACCGTAGGAACACGTCGCGGGCAGATAACCATTTTTATAATATTCTACCAATAACTTCAGTTCATCAAACCATTATTTACTGTCTATAATACTCCAAAAATTCCCCAAGTTTCCCCATAGCATCTTCCAAAACTTCAATACGAGGCAGATAAACCACTCTGAAATGATCCGGCTCCTTCCAGTTAAATCCACTACCATGCACGATCAAAAGCTTCTTCTCACGTAAAAGATCCAAAGCAAACTGCTCATCATTCGTGATATTAAACTTCTTCGTATCAATCTTAGGAAAGATATAAAACGCAGCCTTCGGTTTCACAGCAGAAATACCAGGAATATCACAAAGTGCCTTATAAACATATTCCCTCTGCTCATAAATACGTCCACCAGGAACAATATAATCATTGACACTCTGATGACCACCAAGTGCCGTCTGGACAACCGCCTGTGCAGGCACATTTGAACAAAGTCTCATATTAGAAAGCATATTAAGTCCCTCGATATAATCCTTTGCAACCGCCTTATTACCACTTAAGATCATCCAGCCAATACGGAAACCAGCGATCATATGAGATTTAGACAATCCGGAAAATGTCACACAAAACAGATCAGGAGCAAGAGAAGCAATGGATACATGTTCCTCTCCATCCATCACAAGACGATCATAAATCTCATCAGAGAAGATAATAAGCTGATGTTCTCTCGCGATATCAACAATCTGCTGTAAGACCTCTCTAGGATACAAAGCCCCAGTTGGGTTATTCGGATTGATCAAAACGATCGCTTTCGTTCTATGATTGATCTTCTTCTTAATATCCTCCATATCAGGATACCAGTCTGACTGTTCATCACAGATATAATGAACCGCCGTACCACCAGCAAGCGTAGCACAAGCTGTCCACAAAGGATAATCCGGAGAAGGGATCAAGATCTCATCCCCATCATCAAGCAGGGCAGACATAGAAAGATTGATAAGCTCACTGACACCATTCCCAGTATAAATGCTGTCGATATCAACATTTGGAAGGTGCTTAAGCTGTGCATACTGCATGATCGCCTTTCTCGCAGCGAACAATCCCTGAGAAGGAGAATATCCTTCGCAGTCAGTCAACTGATGTCTCATATCATAAATGACTTCATCCGGTGTTCTAAAACCAAATGGAGCAGGGTTTCCGATATTTAACTTTAAGATATTTGTTCCATCACGCTCCATACGATTCGCTTCATCCACAACAGGACCACGAACATCATATAAGACATTATCAAGTTTGCTTGATTTACTAAAATGACGAACAGGAGGCTTCTTATTGTCAGTCAGAGAAGAACGATCGATCTCAGGTTCAAAGAAATCTTCCTTAGAAGCATCACCAAGAAGCCATTCCTCCTCAACTTCCAATGTATCTGCAAGAAAATGAGCGATATCCGCACGAGGAAGAGTCTTTCCACTGACATACTGGCTGATATGGCTCTTTCCAACCTTTAACCCTGCCTGATCAGCAGCGTGTACTAGATCCACCTGTTTCATTTGTTTTTGCTCCATAGCAGAACGTAAATGCTCTGCAAATAGTTCTTTCTGATTCATAATACAGCTCCTTTATTAAGAAAAGTTCAATTTGTATTTAAAAAGTTCAATTTATTAAAACGATTATATCATAAAAGAAAAGAAAGTTCAATTTAAAATATACAAAAGTTCAAAAACGACAAAAATATACTTATTACAACAAAAAGTACAAGGAAACTTATTGAAATTTATGAAATCTATGATAACATATAAAGAAGATTAATGAACAAGAATAAAAAAACTATATTATGGGGATTAGAAGAATATGGGAGTATCAAAAAGACAGATGCAGAATTTCCTGATCTATATACTTGATATGGTGGGATTGACTGCAGGATATTTTGTTGCAGTTTATCTGCGATTTGGAAATCTAGAAACAGCATATGGGTTTATGAGAGCTGATACATATTTGTGATGGATCATTGCAATGGCAGTTCTGACTTTTGTTTACTTGCTGTTCCACCCAAATCGCAGTTTTTTTAAGCGTAAAATTAAAGACGAAATACGATGCGATTTTCAGACAGCAGTTCTGACTGGAGCCGGGATGTCAATGATCGCATTGCTGATGGCAGACGCATCCGAGTATTCAAGATTCATTTATATGTTTACGATCGGATTTGAGTTCTTTTATATGATCATAGCACATCGTCTGTACCGTAAGTACTGGCTGCGAAGAAGATCCAATCATTCATTTGCAAGGAAAATGATGCTGATCACAACTAGTGGTGAAGCAGAGCAAGTGATCACGAATATTATAAAAGAAAAAACATGGGATTTATGGATCACGAGTATTGTCATTATAGATAAAGATATGGTAGGAGAAAATGTCTATGGGATACCAGTCATTGGATTTACATATCGAAGTATGTTTGAATACGCAGCAAGAAATGTTGTAGATGAAGTGTTTATCTACATTCCAAAAGAATATAAATATCCAGTTGCAATGACAATTCAGAATTTTGAGGATATGGGAATCAATACAAGTCTGAATATTCCTTTATTCCAGATCAATCAGAATCTAAATAAGACATTAGAAACTGTAGGACCATATAATGTTGTATCATTTTCTGGAAGAGAAGTTTCTTTATTTATGTTACTTCTTAAGAGAACGATGGATATTCTTGGTGGACTGGTTGGACTTTTGATCACTGGAATCGCATTGATCTTTGTGGCACCAGCGGTGAAACTGGAATCTCCGGGACCATTATTGTTTTCTCAGAAGAGAGTTGGTAGAAATGGTAGAATATTTAAGATCTATAAGATCAGATCGATGTATCAGGATGCGGAGGAGCGTAAGAAGGAATTGATGGCTCAGAATGAGATGGACGGGCTGATGTTTAAGATGAAAGATGATCCTCGTATTACGAAGGTTGGGAAATTTATCAGGAAGACTAGTATTGATGAGCTTCCGCAGTTTTGGAATGTATTGAAGGGGGATATGAGTCTGGTTGGGACTAGACCACCTACAGTGGATGAATTTGAGCAGTATAGTGCTTATCATAAGAAGAGGCTTTGTAGAACACCTGGGTTGACTGGAATCTGGCAGGTTAGTGGTCGTAGTACGATTACTGATTTTGAGGAGATTGTGAAATTGGATGTTCAGTATATTGAGAATTGGTCTCTTTGGTTGGATATTAAGATATTGTTTAAGACAGTGGCGCTTGTGTTTAAGGGTGATGATGGGGCGCAGTAGAAGGGAAGTGTACGGTGAGTAGTAATTATATAAGGAAGAAACAATTAAAAATTGCGATGATCGGACATAAAGTTGTTCCATCAAGAAGAGGCGGAATTGAACTTGTACTGACTACGATGTGTCCTAAGATGGTAAAACGAGGACATCAAGTTACATGTTATAATCGTTCCGGTGATAAAGTTGAAAATGAATATGTAAATACCGTAAAAAATGGTACATATAAAGGTGTAAAATTAAAGAAAGTATTGACGATCAACAAGAAGGGGCTGGCAGCAATGACATCCTCCTTTTCTGCTGCTATCAGAGCAGCATTTGGAAGATATGATATTGTACATTTTCATGCAGAAGGACCTTGCACAGCTCTTTGGATTCCGAAATTATTCAGAAAACGTTGTATCGTAACAATCCATGGATTGGATTGGGCAAGAGATAAATGGAAATCTGGATTTGGTTCAAAATATATCAAATTTGGAGAGAAAGTGGCTGCGAAATATGCAGATGAAATCATTGTTTTGAGTAAAGGAGTTCAAGATTATTTTAAACAGACGTATGGTCGAGATACAATTCTCATCCCCAATGGAGTATCAAGACCTGAGAATGTGGAAGCTGATCTGATCACGAAGAAATTTGGTCTGCATAAAGATGATTATATTTGTGCGTTGTCACGACTTACAGAAGAGAAAGGTATTCATTATCTGATTGAAGCTTATCAGAATGTGAAGACGGATAAGAAGTTAGTGATTGCTGGAGATACTAGTGATACGGATGATTATGTGATGAAACTTAAGAAGTTGGCTGGGAATAATCCGAATATTATCTTTACTGGGTTTGTTTCTGGTAGAACATTAGAGGAACTTTATAGTAATGCTTATGTTTATGTATTGCCTTCTAAGTTGGAGGGAATGCCACTTAGTCTGCTTGAGGCTATGAGCTATGGTAACTGTGTGATCGGGTCTGATATTGCTGAGATTGCTGATGTGGTTGAGGATAAGGCGATATTGTTTAAGAAGGCTAATGTTGAGGACTTGAAGGAGAAGCTACAGATGGTTTGTGATGATGTGGAGCTTGTGGAGAAGTATAAGAGTGAAGCGTCTGGGTATATTTGTGGTAGGTATAATTGGGAAGATGTTGTGAATAGAACTGTTGAGGTTTATAGAGGAAAGAAAAGCTGCAAGGAAAAATTAGTAGAGAATAGTAGTGTGGCTTCTATTTGAGGTTGTTAAGGTGAAAGGAAAGCAAAATGATTAGAGTATTACATTCTGTAAGTAATATGGATAGAGCAGGAATTGAAACAATGCTTATGAATTATTACCGACATATGGATCATGAAAAAGTTCAATTTGATTTTTTGTGTAATAAGACTAAACCAGGAGCTTATGATGAAGAAATAAAGCAAATGGGAGGCCATATTTTTCATACCCCAGGTTTAAATCCGGCAAAGTATCCTCAATATTTAAAATATATGAAAAGACTATTTGAAAAATATCCCCAATATAAAATAGTAGAGGCACACAATGGCGCGTTGGGTGTTTATGCATTACATGCGGCGAAAAAGAATAAAATTCCTGTTAGAATATTTCATGCACATGGAGCGAGCATTACCAAGGACTGGAAATGGCCGATTAAGATTTTTTGTAGAAGTCGATTAAAATATAATATAAATCATAAGTTTACATGTGGTATAGAAGCAGCAAGATGTTATTTTGGAAATAAAGTCGTTGAAAACAAAGACTATGAATTTATCCCCAATGCAATAGAAGTTGAACGATTTTTGTATAATGAAGAAATAAGAAATAGAATTAGATCAGAATATCATCTACAAGATAAAAAAGTAATAGGGCATGTGGGTCGTTTTATGGCACAGAAAAATCATACTTTTTTAATTGATGTTTTTGTGGAATATTATAAAAATCATAAGGATACAAAACTGGTTTTATTAGGAGATGGAGAACTAATGCCTAAAATCAAGGAAAAAGTTCAAACTCTTGGAATTGAAGATGCTGTTTTATTTGTAGGAAATGTAGGAAATGCGAATGAGTGGTATCAGGCATTCGATGCTTTTGTTTTGCCATCAGTATGGGAAGGGCTGCCTGTTGTAGGAGTGGAAGCACAGGCGGCAGACTTGCCATGTGTATTTTCTGATAATATAACGAGAGAGATTGGACTAACAGATAAGGTATCTTTTGTTTCTACATCAGATAAGAGACAATGGGTTGGTTATTTAGAAAAAGCTTTAAAAGATCAGACCAGAAAAAATAATTATGAAGTGATAACTAAGAATCGATATAATATTGTTGAAGAAGCTAAAAAATTACAGGAAAGATATATTGAATTATATAGGGAGAATATATGAAAATTGGTATTTTAACACATCAGTATATAGATAATTACGGAGCGTTTTTACAGGCATATGCTTTAAGGGAAGCAATGGCAAAAGCGTTCCCAGAGGATCAGGTCGAAATTATTAATTGTATTAATGTAAAACATTTTGTGATTAATGTAGGTGGATGGTTCCGCTTTTATAAAGATCGCGAAGGAATCAAAGAATGGTTAAGAAAAATAAGAATTCCCGGTATTTTTTCAAAAGCAAGAAAAAAATATATGACATTATCTAAAGTCTGTTTTTCGGCAAAACAGATTAATAAAATGGGGTATGACTATATTATTGTTGGTAGTGACGAAGTTTGGAATTTTAAAGACGGAAAAGGTGATGCCAAAGTTAAATTTGGACATGGTCTTACATGCAAAAATTTAGTTGCATACGCACCAAGTGTGGGCAAATCAAGTGCAAATGATGTGATTCCAAGTTATGTAGAAGAGGGAATCAAAAGATTTAAAGCAATATCAGCCAGAGATGATCTGACGGCAGATTTAGTAGAACATATTACAGGAAATTATCCAACAAGAGTTTTAGATCCAACATTTTTAAGCAAGTTTCCAAAAGCAAAATTAAAAGTAGCAAAGAAACCTTATATTTTATTTTACTATTGTGAACATTTGCCTAAAAAAGTTAAAAATCAAATTTTCAGCTATGCAAAAGAACATGGGTATGCAATATATGGAGCTGGAGAATGTGATAAACAATATACAGATATTACGGTAGATCTTGCACCATTTGAATGGGTTGAAATGTTTAGAAATGCAGATTTTGTATTTACAGGAACATTTCATGGAGCGGTTTTTTCAATTTTGAATGAAAGACCATTTAAAGTGTATTTGACGAATGAAAGCAGAATCAAGAAAGTTGGAGCTTTATTAAGAGAATTACATATTCCAAATCGTAAAATCGATAAGAATTTCAAATTTGATCTAGAAAAAATGAAAGATGAAATTGATTACGATGTAGTAAATAAGATTATTGATGAGAGAAAAGAAGCAAGTATTGAATATTTGCGACAAGTAATCAAAGAAAATTAGAGGAGTATAGAATGTCCAAAGATAAAATTATTTTATTTGATGACAAAAAGAATTGTTGTGCATGTGGTGCATGTATGAATATTTGTCCTAAGAATGCAATAAAAATGCAAGAAGATGAATATGGATTTTTATATCCACGGATTGATGAAAAAAAATGTGTTCAGTGTGGAGCATGTCAGAAAGTTTGTGCATATCAGAATGGACAAGTAGGTAATACTCCGATTAAATGTTATGCAGCTGTAAATAAAGACAAAGAAGAATTAATGAAATCTGCTTCTGGTGGAATTTTTGCGGCCATGGCAACAACTATTTTGAAAGATGGTGGAGTTGTATTTGGAGCTGCATTAGATTTTGAAAATGGACATGCTCATCCTCATCATATTGCAGTTAGAGAAGTGTCTCAGTTATATAGATTGCAAGGTTCTAAGTATGTGCAGTCTGCAATTGAAAATACTTATGTTGAAGCTAAAGAAGAATTAAATTTAGGGAAAAAGGTTTTATTTTCTGGAACACCTTGTCAGATTGCTGGTCTGTATAGCTATTTGAGAAAAGGGTATGAAAATTTATATACTGTAGATGTAATTTGTCATGGGGTGCCTAGTGCTAAGTTTTTTGATGATTATATTCAATATATGACTAAGAGAAATAAGGCAAAGGCAGTGATTTCTTACTCTTTTAGAGATAAGAAAAAGGGCTGGGGCATGAATAATAGAATTGACTTTGAATATGTATCAGGGAAAAAGAAAAATATGTATATACCAGCTAGATTAACTTCATATAATACGTTCTTTTTAGATGGTGATATTTATCGAGAAAATTGTTATAAGTGTCCATACGCTAAGAGAGAGAGAATAGGGGATTTTACTATTGGAGATTATTGGGGAATAGAAAAAGAGCATCCAGAACTTTTAAAGCGAGATGAATTTGATGAAAGAAAAGGAATCTCTTGTATTTTAGTTAATACAGATAAAGGACTAGCATTTTCTAAAGAAATTAAAACTAAATTTTATTTAGAAGAATCCTCTTTTGGCAAAATAAAGAAGAAAAATGGGCAGTTGAATCATTCGTCTCAAAAAACTAAAAAAAGAAAGAATATTATGATGAGATATAAAATGGAATCATACGATAAAGTTGAAGAATGGTTTCATAAGACATATAGAAAGCAAATTTTAGTACATACGATTTATAATAAGATTCCTAGAAAAGCTCGTTTATTAATGAAGAATATTATATTGCAAATTAAGAAAGGTTGATTTTATGGCAAGTAAACATATGAATTTAAAACGAGTAACTAAAAGAGTTAAAGAAGAATTTGGCTCAACAATAGAAATAGCAAAAGTTTTAAATATAAAGGATGCGGTATCAACATTTCGTGGTAAAGTTGATATTCAACTTATGGTTCATAATGGACATAAAGAATGGGGATGGATAAAGAAACATTTATTAAAAAAACATGAAGTAATGAATCGATATTTTGATAAAACTTGTCCTAAGTTGTCAGATGAAAAAATTAAAAAGTTAGAAAAAATTGAATTAGATGAAGAATATAAAGATTGTATATGGATTTGTTGGTGGCAAGGAATTGATCAAGCTCCTTACATTGTAAAAAAATGTGTTGATTCAATAAGAAAACATGCAGGGAATCATAAGGTGATAATAATAACAGATAAAAATTATAAGGATTATGTGAATTTTCCTGAATGGTTATTGGAAAAGAAAGATAAGGGGATTATCACTAAAACGCATATGTCAGATTTGTTAAGATTAAAATTGTTAGGACAATATGGTGGAATATGGTTAGATTCAACATTTTATTGTACGGATAGTTTAGAACCATATTTTGAAAGTCCGGTATGGTCAATTAAAAGACCTGATTATAGACATACATCAGTTGCATGTGGATATTTTGCAAATTATTCGTTTGGCTGTCAAAAGGAATATAGAATAGTTTTTAATATTATAGCAGAGTATTTGTTAATGTATTGGAAGACAAATGATTATATGATTGATTATTTGTTTTTAGATTATTTGATTGTACAAGCACAAAGAAAACATAGGGTGGTTAAAGAAGCTTTTGATTTGATAGAAGCTAATAATCCAAAATGTGATGAATTGCTGAAAATATTAGGAAATAAATACGAAGAAAAAGTATGGCGTCAGATGAAGAAAGAGACAGCTTTGTTTAAATTGACATGGAAAGCAAATTTTCCTGAAGAAATTTCTGGAGATAAGACTTTTTATGGAAAATTGATGGATGGAGAACTAATTTAGAAGGAAATGATATGTTAGAATATTTGAAAAGCGATTTATATCGTTACGAAGGGAAAACTAGCCTTAAATCATTTATTAAATATTATAGTAAAAATGCAGGATTTCGATTTTTGGTGGCGTTCAGATTAGTAAATGAAAAGGGGTTTTGGAAGATTATTGGTACTATTTTATGGATACTGAGAAATAAGCAATTGATTCAGATATCTCGTGAGACTAAAATAGGATATGGGTTGTACATTAGTCATGGCGGACCTGTAGTTGTTAATCCATCTACTGAAATAGGAGATAACTGTAATTTGTCACAATTTGTTACTATAGGATCTAATGAAGGAAAAGCAGCAGTGATAGGAGATAATGTTTATATTGGACCAAGTTGTTGTATTGTAGAAAATGTTATACTTGGAAATAATGTTACAATAGGAGCGGGAAGCGTAGTAACTAAAGATATTCCAGATAATGCAACGGCTGCAGGAAATTATGCGAAAGTTTTAAATTATAAGATGCATGGACAATATATTCAAAATAAGTGGGAAATAAAGTGAGGACGTTATGAAAAAAATATTGTTTGTAATTCCAACATTGAGAGATGGTGGAGCAGAAAGAAGCTTAGTTAATTTATTATGTGAATTACCAAAAGATGTTTATGAAATAGATTTACTATTATTTAAAATGCAAGGTACTTTTTTGCCACAGGTTCCAAAGAATGTTAATATATTAGAACAACCAACTATATTAAAAAAGCTTTATGGTCCAATTAGGAAGGCTGGGATTTATATGCCAGTTAAAGTAGTAGGTAATGTGTTAGCTAGGATTATTAAATCAGGAATGGGAGAGCAAAAAGCATTCGTATGGGAATACTTTTATAAAAATGTTATTGATGGATTAGATAAAGAATATGATGTTGCAATAGGGTATTTGGGTGGTGAAACAACGTACTATATTGTAGATAAAGTAAAGGCAAAGCGTAGAATACATTGGGTACATAATGATTATAGAACATCAGGAATGCCAAAAAAATATGATTTGAAATTATTTTCTAAAGTAGATGCGATTGTAACAATTTCGGATGAGTGTTTGCAAATTTTATCTGAGGAATTCCCAGAATTTCAGAATAAATGTTTTTGTGTGGCTAATATAACATCCTCAACAATAGTTAAACAACGAGCAGAGGAATTTCGACCTAAAGAATATGAGAAAGAAAATAATATAATTCTTTCAATTGGAAGATTATCAGAGCAAAAGGGGTTTGATATGGCAATAACCGCTGCGAGGATAATTAAAACTAAAGGTATAAAATTTAAATGGTTTATTATAGGAAGTGGACCATTAAATGATGAATTATCTAAGCAAATTCAAAAGGAAAATGTTGCTGATTGTATACAACTATTAGGATCGAGGGAAAATCCATATCCATATATAAAAGAATGTGATATTTTTGCACAAACATCGAGATATGAGGGAAAATCTGTAGTTTTAGATGAAGCAAAAATTTTAGGGAAACCTATTGTAGTAACAAAATATCCAACAGTATATGATCAGATACATAATGATGATGAAGGAAAAATAGTAGAGATGAATCCACAGGGAATTGCTGAAGGAATTAGCAAATTAATTATTGATAAAGATAGACGAATTCGAATGCAGAAATATTTAAAATCTAAGGAATATGGAAATCAAGAGGAAATCAAAAAATATATAGATATTATTGAAAATAGGTAGTATTAAAGGAAAGAAAAATGGTCAGAAGAATTGGAAATACAATAGAACATTATATGGTGATGTTTTTACCGTTAATTTTTAGTGTAGGTAGATTTATTCCGGGAATTGAAACAATAGCAACATTGTTTACAATGGTTATATTAATAATTGATCAATGTAGATTAAAACGTAATTTTATAAAATATATAGTTATATGTTGTTTGTTTATTACTAGTGGAATTATGGGAACTGAGTATAGTATGCATATTGATCATATTAAGCCTATGATAATTATTTTTTTAGCGTTTGATGCAACAAATGGGCGATTATATAATAGAATATTGACTCATATTAAAAAATATCAAGATATTATATTAAAGCAGTTGATAGTTGTTTTAATAATAAATTTAGTACTTATGTTTTCTAGTATAGGATATTCTTCTGCTTATGGAGAAATGTGGGGATTAAATGCATACCAAGGAATGTATTATGATCCTCATCAATGCGCATATCATATTTGCGCATTATTGGTAATTTTATTATGGATAGGTAAGATAAGATTTAAACCATATTATTATTGGATAATGATAGGATTTGAGTATTGTGTATTAATTACTGGTGCAAGAGTGCCAACTGTACTTGCATTAATATTGGGAGTAATTTTTATTATTGATCATTTTGTTAGACCTAATTCTATTAAAGATGGAATTGAAAAAATATTAAGATATTTAATACTTGTACTTTTAGCAGTGGTCGTAATTTACATTATAATGAAATATACAAATTTTGGATATAAAATATTAACTGGAATTTCGGATCAAAATTTTGATAATGGACGAGGTCATTTAAGAGAGAGAGATTTAGAACTTTTTATGAATTCAAATATAATGCATAAACTTTTTGGATATGGAACAGATGCAGTAATAGCTTATCATGGAAGTTTTGCATATTCACCTGCGATTTGGTCACATAATGATTTTTCACAAGTTATGGTTGGAATGGGAGCATTAATGCTTCTTATATATAGTTTTTATTGGTTAAAATACTTAGGAATTGCTATAAAAAAATCCTTTATGTATGTGATTGTGGTAATTACATTAATTATTGTGGCATATTTAAATGGAATGTATATACATACACGGTTTACATTTGTTATGCCATTATTATTTATGTATATGGAGAGTAGAAGAAAAAATACGGATAAAAGTGGAGTGAATTATAATGGTTGAATTAAGTGTAATAGTACCTGTATATAAAGGAAAACAATATATCAAACAAACAATAGAAAGTATAAAAAAAATACAATGTAACAAAGAAATTATTATTGTAGATGATGGATCACCAGACGATAGTTTTGAGTATTGTAAAAAAATATTTGGATTGGATAAAGAAATAAGAATAGAAAGAAAAAAAAATGGTGGTATTGTAGATGCAAGAAATTTTGGACTGAATCTGGCTAGAGGAAAATATATTATGTTTTCAGATCAAGATGATATATGTTTTCCAAAAACAGTGGAGAAAGCAGTAAAATTAGCAATTATAGAAAAAAAAGATATTGTTTTTTGGTCGACTGTATATCTTTTAGAGGATGGAAGTTTTGCAGAAAGAGATAATGTATATAGAGAAGAAAATTTAAATCAAAATGAAGTTAAAGAAAACTTGGTTAAAGATATGTTGCTTAATACAGAAAACACACTGATTTCTTATATTGGACATGTATGGTCAGCTATTTATAGTAGAGAAATTATAGTAGAAAATCATATTAGATTTAAAAAATTTGTAGATATTGAGGATGATTATCTTTTTTTATTTGATGTATTAAGAAGTTCTAAAAATGTTAAAATGATTAAAGATGTAGGATATGCATGGAGATATAATAGAAAGTCAGAAACTTACAGAATAAAATATGTTAATAACATTCTTGAGCGATATAAGAATTTTTTCTTTTATATAGAAGAGGGTATTTCTGGTTTAGAAATAGAGGAGAAAGAGAGAGAGAGGTTTAGATTATTTTCAATACAAGAAACAATTATTCGTTCAATAGAAAATGAATATACATTTTTAGCAAATTCAAAGAAAGAAAAAAGAAATATAAAAGCTTTTTTTAATGAAAATAAAGATGTGTTTCAAGTGAAAAGTGTATATAATTATGCTAAAAAAAGAAAAAGAATATATGCGTTGTTAAAATATGATTTATTTGGAATTGCAGGTATATATGTATTTTTGGATTCTCATTGGAGACGAATAAAAAATAAAATGTTATAGAAATGAGTATTAAATATGAAAGTAAAAAATAAATCTTTAGGAGTAAATGCTGTATTAAATGCATTTAAAAGTGCATTAGCCATTTTATTCCCATTAATTACATATCCATATGCTTTTAGAATATTGCATACAGAAGGAATAGGAAAAGTTAATTATGCAACATCAATTATAAGTTATTTTATATTAATTGCATCATTAGGAATTTCAACTTATGCAGTCCGAGAAGGAGCAAAATACAGAGATAAACCTAAAGTATTTAATGAATTCTGTAATCAAATATTTTCATTTAATATATTGACTACAATGATATCATATGTATTATTGTTTTTAGTTATTTTTTCTAATAAATCATTGTATTCATACAAAGATTTATTGTTGATACTAAGTTTAACTATTGCGTTTACTACTTTTAGTATAGAATGGGTCAATACAATATTTGAGGATTTTTTATTTATTACAATCAGAAGTATTGTTATCTATTTAATAACAATGATACTTTTATTTCTAATTGTAAAAAATGAGGATGATTATATACTTTATGCATTATTAACAGTTGTGAATAGTGGATGTATTTGTATTTCTAATTGGATATATTGTAGAAAATATGTACATATAAAATTTACTGTAAAAATGGAAATATCAAAACATATAAAGCCAGTATTGACCTTTTTTGCAAATGCTGTTGCAACAAGTATCTATGTTAACTCAGATACAACAATGATTGGATATTTGATTGGTGATCATTTTGTGGGATTGTATACATTAGCTGTGAAAATTTACAATGTAATAAAAACTATGCTTGCAGCAATGTATACAGTAGCAATACCACGATTGTCTTTTTTTGCAGGACAAGGAGATAAAGATAATATAAAAAAAATATATACAGCGTTGCTTTCAAATTTAACAATTATATTATTACCAGCAGGTGTAGGATTGGCAGCTATATCTAGGGAAATTATTTTGATAATGGGTGGAAAAGAATATTTAGCAGCTACATTGACATTACAGATACTGTCATTATCTTTAATTGGAGCTATATTCGGAGGAGCAATTACATATTGTTTAAATATTCCATTAGGAAGAGAAAAAATAAATGTAAAAGCAACAATGATAAGTGCGTTAATTAATATAGTATTAAATATTTTTTTGATTCCGATGTTTAAGCAGAATGGAGCAGCAATTACAACCGTAATTTCAGAATTTTTTGTTGCAGCATATTGCTTGAAAAAATTTGAAAACATAAATGAATATCTTAATATAAAAAATTGGCTAAAAAATTTGATACAAGCGTTAATAGGATGTGTAATCGTAATTGTAGTTTCGGTAGTTATTAAATCAATATTTGTAAATACACTAATTAGGATAGGTGCAATTATAATTCTGAGTGTATTTATATATACATTGGAGTTATTAATGTTGAAAAATGAAATTATTTTTTCGGTTATTAACAAAATAAATAATAAGTTGGTTTAGATAAGTAGGAAGTGGAGTATGAAAAAGAGGGAAATAATTGATCTAGGTAACATATAATTGAAAGATGTGATTAAGTAAAAGGGGATTTTACAATTCTTAAGGCCCTGAAGATATTAAGAAGTCAGTATGTAAAGTAAAATGTAATATTAAAGCTAGATTATTCAAATAATTCTAAATAAAGAAATGTATAAGATACCAAGGATACTTAAGAAAGACAAATTTAAAGATAGAACAAAACCATGGATCTAAGGGGTTCTAAGATATTAAGAAATTATAAATAAAAATGTAGGAGGGGAATGTAGTGAGACAAGAATATTTATTTACTGATTTGGACAAGTTTGAAGAAGTAGAAAAATATAAAGTAGATGAAGTAGAACAAAAAATATATAAAATAGAGGGAACAGAGTGTTTTATTGTTAAATATAGTTTAAATGGAGATAAAAAGAAAAATGCGAAAATTTTATCAAAAATAGACGAGGAAATTACAGAAAAATTTTTGCCTATTGTACTGACAAATGATAGTTCAAAATATTATAATAAAATGTTATATCCTTATATAAATGAATTTGAACGAAAATTAAGATGTTTTTTATATTTAAAAAGTGCTATAGCGGGAGAAAATGAGTATACTAAAGTTATTTATGACTTAGAATCTAAAGATTTTGGAGAAATTTATGAGCTTCTATTTACAGATCGAGGTTTTACAAAAGATGTCAAAGAGAAAATTAAAAAAATGAACTTAACTTTTTCAAAACAAGAGTTATTCGAAATTATAAAAGAAATAAAAGAAGAAACATTATGGAATAAGTTAATAGATGATAATATATTAGTAGAATTAAAAAATAATTTTCTTAAAGTTAAGCAATTGAGAAATGATGTTATGCATGCACATAATATACATACAAAAGATTTTTTTGATTCTAAAAATCTTTTTCAAAAAATAAATTTAGAACTAGATGAAGAAATAAAAAAACTTAAAGAAGAGCCTGATGAATGTATGGTAAAATCAGAATTTAATAAATATTTATTTGAAACGATAATATATAATGATGTGTATAATAATACAAATATTATTACAATAGATACAGAAAATAAATTTGATATTTTAGAAAAATATAAGCATAGTATCAAGGAAGATATTATAGATTATTTGATTGAATGTGGGGATATAAAGCATAAAGAAGAGTAATTTAAGATCCTGTAGATGTTAAGAAATCAGTCTGCAAAGTAAATTGTAATGTTAAGATTAGATTATTCAAAAAATTCCAAATAAAATACATGAATGTATAACTGTTAGGAGAAAGCATAAGAATGAAGACGATCATAGGAAAAATAATAATAGACATTCTAACATCAATCTATCAGCCATTTTGGTTTGCAATTTTACTATCAATAATGACAATGTTCTTTTATTTATATGTAAAATGTCCGGAAGGAGCAGGAAAAGGATGGAAGGTAGCAGTTTATATATGGATAAGCCATTTCAAAAAAGATAGAGAATTTCGTAAAAAATATATTTTGTTTTTTTACATTACGATGGTACTATTTAAGACATTGATCAATCGAAATATGTGGATGAATCCATTATCTGATGTGTGGGGAGTATGGGGAATATATACATATAATTCAGTGACAGGGCAACGTGTTTTAACCTCAGAATGTATCGAAAATTTTCTTCTGCTTATGCCATACATCATATTAATATTTTGGAATTTTGAAGAGAAGATATTTGGAAAGAAAGTTATATATAGGGAAATTGTACTGGAAAGTATTAAGATAGCTTTTTTTTCATCTTTGATGATTGAGTTGTTACAGCTGCTTTTGAGATTAGGAACATTTCAGATATCAGATTTATTTTTTAATACAGCAGGAGGATTAGTTGGAGGAATTGTTTATTTTCTAGTGAATGCTGTGATGGAACGGATTAGACGAGCAGGTATTTAAATTTAGAAGAAAATTAAAAAATTAGCTTATAAAGTAAAATATTCAATTGAATAAAAATACGAAAAAATTTGAAAAAGAAGAACTTTTATATTGTGAAGGGGAGAGAATACGAATGAATACAACATTAATTATCATGGCAGCCGGAATCGGCTCCAGATTTGGAGAAGGAATTAAACAGTTAGCCCAGATGGGACCAAATGGAGAGAGCATCATGGATTATTCCATTCATGATGCAAAAGAAGCAGGATTTAATAAAGTAGTC
>ERZ827450.668-NODE-668-length-44697-cov-4.562900_pt1 | contig 44697 bp, 28 predicted proteins | sample MGYA00519773_ERZ827450 | MGnify/ENA primary metagenome ERZ827450 (study PRJEB31778, sample SAMEA3449306) | human gut metagenome | biome: human gut; feature: human-associated habitat; material: faeces | place: United Kingdom | collected 2010/2012 ...
CTCTTCTTCTGCTTTTTTTAGTTTTTCTTCAAATTCTGGATCCAAAGTTGGTTCCTGTTCTAAAATATCATTTGAAGTTCTTATATAGGCTTCTTCTGGAACATTTTGAAGTATTGGCTCTGGTACATCAGGTACTACTTTAACTTTTTCGATTATTGTAGAAACTGCTTTTATACTAACTGGAATTATAATTAGAGCTAAGGTAGTTAAAACTATTACTATTTTACTATTTTTCATATCTATTTCCTCCGTTCTTATTCTCCTCCAACAATTTCACCTGTTGTTGCATCTATAAAATACGTAAAAGCATCTTCTTCATAAGGTAAATTTTTAGATTTTTCAAATTCTAATTTAACTTTCCAAACTTTTCTAACTCTTTCTTCAACACGGTAATATTCAAGTTTTTCTACCGGGTAAAGAGGCTCTGTTCTTGCTTTGTAATAATGTTCAAAGTCATTTTCCCTTAGATATTCGTACCCATTCATCTTTACTATATCTAAATTTGTGGTAACATTTTTTATAGTGTATCCTATATTTAATTTCTTTTCTTTATCAAGAGCTATCTCTTTTGCCGTCGACTCGTTTATCATTATATCTGTATTTTCCGGAGCTTTGTCTGTAAATATAAAATAATATAATTCATTTACTTCAGGAATTATGCCTATTGTTATTTCTTCATATATGTTAACTATTCCATCATATTCTTTATTATATTTTACGCTCCAAATATTAGCATCCGCAGAATTTTCTGAATTGTATTTAATATCAATATGACTGTATTTTGACGTATCATATCCATATTTTAGACATATTTCACTTGCTAAGTTCTTAATTTGTTCTTCTGTGCCTCGATAATTGTCTATATTTTTATATGCGGCATCAGTAAATATTTTAAAGTTTTTTGAATCTTTTGCATCTAAATCAATCAAAAACTTATTTTCTGTTGTTGCCCTATAGAATAGGCTAGTGTCTGATGGATTGTCTATTAATTCTATTGACTGTATTTTTTCATTTTCGTATCCGAATTTTTTTAAAATTTGATTGATTTGTGCTTCTGCATCCTTTTCTGAAATAATATTTTCATAGTTGTTGGTATTGATGTTTTTAGAATGCCATATTTCATATTCTTCATTTTCTATGCGTTCACCATTGGCTCCATAAAATTCTCCGACTTTCTCTGGATTTTTCCAAATTTTTTCGGCTATTTTTGTTGTTGCAAATACGGTCCCGGTTGATAATAATAATACAGCAGATGTTTTTATAATAGTTGATAGTATTTGTTTTATTGAATTCTTAGATTTCTTAGCATTGTTATTAAAGGCATTTTTTATGACATATTCACATTTGACTGGAATTTCTACTTTTTCTGATAAATCATTGAATAGTTTTTTATCTAACTCATCCATAATTAAATCCTCCCATATTCTTCATAAAATTTTTTTATTTTATTCTTTATTCGATTTCTTTTGGTTCTAACAGTGTTTTCTTTCATATTTAATATTTCACCTATTTCTTTATCAGTGTATTTTTCCATATAATATAAAAGAATAATAGTACCATCTTCTTCGCTCAATTTATCACAAATAAATTTAAAATTTATTTGTTCTTCAGTTTTATCTGGACTAACTAAAGTACTTCCAACTGTTTCATAAGAATCTTCTCTCTTATATTTTTTCATTTTATAAATTTTATTACATTCATTAATTAAAATTTTTATAATCCAAGTTTTAAAATATTCATTATGTTTTAGCTTTTTTAATGATTTATATGCAGATAACATAGTGTCTTGGATTACATCAAAAACGTCATCATCATTTTTTAATCTAATTTTTGCAATTTTATATAATTCATCTTGCATTTGTAACATGAGTTCTGTAAAAGCTAATTTATCACCGCTTTTGGCTTTTTTTATAAGGTCTTCCATTTATTTCTCCTTTTGGTTTTCTAGCTAGATATACATATTAGATATATTTTATAATGAATTCATTTCATTTGTATATGAAATTTTAGTAAAAGTAAAGATGTTTTGTATATTGATAGATGTTGTTTTTTATGATATAAGTATAATGGATGATTTAAAAATTAAATATTGACCTAAAGGAGGTTAAATATGAAAAATTTAACTAGAAAACAAAAAATAATTGCTAGACTGGTAGTCATATTATGTATTGGAATTCTAATTGTAACATTTACAGTAGATTATAATAGAGTAAAAAATCAGAAGAAGCCTATTTTTTGTATAAAAAGTCCAGCTGGAGGAATAATGGACGGCGGTACAATAGAATATTTTGGTTTAGGTTATAAAGTAATAGACTTCCACACAATAGCAGGATTTGATGATATAAAAATTGGAACATGGTTTATGGATTATAATGATTTTGAAGAAGAAATAAAAGCGTACGAAAAAAATATAAAGAAAATTTATTAACAAATGAAGAAAATAATAGTGATTTAGAAAATGTTATAATGAAAGTTGATAGTATTACGATAAAACCTACCAGTATTTCAATAATAATTATAAATAATAATGACAATGAAATAGGATATGGAGAAGAGTATAAAATTCAAAAAAATATAAATGGAGAATGGAAATATTTAGACTATTTACCTAATACAGCTTGGAATGATGTAGCTTATATAATCAAAGCAAATAGCTAAACAACAAAAAAATTGAATCTAGAAAACACTTATGGAGAATTAGGAAAAGGAACTTATAGAGTTATAAAGACTGTGTTTTTTGGAAATGGTAAAAAAACTGATATTTATTCAAATGAATTTGAAATTAAATAGTTAGCGAGAAATTATAAGCTGAGTAGTAGGTGGTAGGAGTAAATAATGAATAAGAAAAGGTTAGTATTTATAATAATAGGTATTATTATAATGTCAATTACTGTTTTACTATTATATTTATATAACAGTATTCTACATAAACAATATACTAATGAGGATTTTAAGATTGAAACTTATGTTAGTAATATTGATAAAGACAATGATGGAATAGATGATCAAACAGATATACTGAATAATGTTAGAAATTATATTTCTAAAAATCCTAAATATAAAAGTAAATATTATGAAACAGGATATCCAAATGATGAGTATGGTGTTTGTACAGATGTTGTTGCATTTGGACTAAAAGATGCAGGATATGACTTAATGGAATTAGTAAACGAAGATATTCATAATAACAGAGAAAAATACAACATTGAAAATGTTGATAAAAATATTGATTTTAGAAGAGTAAGAAATCTTGATATATATTTTAGAAATAATCATATTGCACTTACAACGGATTTATCACAAATAAAGGAATGGCAAGGTGGAGATATAATAGTATTTAAAGACCATATAGGAATAATATCAGACAAAAGAAATAAAAAGGGTATTCCACTTTTAATACATCATGCAAATCCATTACAAGTGAATTATGAGGAGGATGTTTTAGAACTGTATGGGCAAGATTATATAATAGGGCATTATAGAATTAGTTAAATATAGCGTATAATCATGAAATAGAGAAAAATTACTAACGAAAAAAATTAAGATAACTTATATTAAGCTATCCTAATTTTTTTTAGTACTTATTTCTTTAAATCTTTCCGAATTTGTTGAAGGGAAATATTCGTATCCATACGGTACCTTCAATTTTTTCTAACGGTATGCAACCAAAGTCTCTGCAATCTATACTTCCGGCTCTATTATCACCCATAGCAAATATACAGCTTTTTGGAACAATAAAATCGTCAAATCCAATTCCGTGCTTAAGTTCTGTTTGGACACCATCTTGCAAATAATTTTCCTTTAATTCTTCGTTATTTATATATACTTTACCATCTTTAATCACAACATGTTCGCCGGGTAATGCAATTACTCTCTTTATATAACTTTCTTTGTTTATTTCTAAAACGTAATATGAAAAATTCTCTATTAGATTTTTGGAACTGTCTTCATATTTTGCTATTGGGTTTAGCTTATCTAATTCATCAGCAGTATAATTTATTTTACTAGGCTTTTCAAAAGTTATAATATCACCTCTGTTTGGTAATTTCTTTGCTGTTCTTACCCATCTGTTTAATAATAGCCTTTGATTTTCTGCTAATGTAGGATACATTGATGATTTTTTTACTACGGTTGGTGTACCTATATAGTACCTAAATAAAAGTGCTAAAATTATTGCAATTATTATACAATTAATCCATTCTAATATATTTTTTAGACTTTTCGTATTTTCCATTATTTTTCTCCATATATTATAAACTTTAATATTATGAAATATAAACAAAAAAGCAATATCTTTTAAAGATATTGCCAGTTTTGGTGGGACAAGAGGGATTCGAACCCCCGACCCTACGCTTAGAAGGCGTATGCTCTATCCAACTGAGCTATTGACCCAAGTGCAATAACAATTATAATGCTAAAAATGCCATTTGTCAACCAAATCTTGAAAATATCTAAAAAAATGTGGAAAATTTATCATAATTAGTGTAAAATATTATAGTATAATTTTAGAATTAAAAGGTAAGTAATCAAATTGCTAGGAGGAAAAGAAATTTAAAATGAAAAAGGAAATGCAGAAAGAAGAGGTTTCAACGAAAAAACCAAAGGCAAAAGATGTAAGAATAGACTCAGCAAAAAAAATAAATACTAAATCAAAAATGGAAAATGCAGAAGAAACATCAAAAAAGAAAATAAATGTAAAACCAAAAGTAGAAAAAATTGAACAACCACAAAAGGAGAGAAAATTTCATAAATATTTATGGTATTTAATAATTTTCAGTATTTTAGGATTAATACTTGAATGTGTTATTAATTTTATTAAAGCCAAAACAACAGACACACCGTTTTTAGTTACAACAGGTCCATTTTGCATATTTTATGGAATAGGAGCTATACTTACAATTCTATGTTTGCAACAATATAAAGGTAAAAAAATAAAACTATTTATAATTGGATGTATTTTGATGAGTGCTATACAATATGCTTTAAGTTTTATATTAGAGACTATTGTTGGAGCTAGATTATGGAACTATACTTGGTCTAAATTTAATATAAATGGAAGAGTATGCTTAGAATATGCCATATTATGGGGAATTATTACTGTAATATTAATAGAAGTTTTAAAAGATTTCGTAGATAAAATTATTAATTTAATGAAAGGAAAAGTTAGCACAATAGTAGACATAATTTTAACAATGCTAATAGTAGTATTAATTATGTTTACAATATGGTCTGCAAAAACATATGCAACAAGAGCTAAAGAAACACTTGCTGGTCAAAATTATATTAGTAACAATACTAACATAGAAATATTCCAAAATACAGTATTTACAAATGAAAGAATGGAAAAAATATTTCCAAAATTAAGAGTTAATGATGAATATGGAAATACAATAATGATAAAAGATATTAAGTAAAAAATAATTGATGAATAAAAAAGTTATAAATAAAGATGATATATTAATTCTTTATTTATAACTTTTTTTATAAAAATAATAAATTTAACTTTTATTTAGGTAAATTAATTTTTGAATTTTTCTTTCTTGCTCTAAATAGTGTAATTTTATTTCCCATTGTTTGTATTAATTCAGAGTTTGTTGAATTTGCAATTTCTTCTGCAACTTCAGAAATATCTTCAGGTGAAGTTGCCAAGACATTTAATTTTATTAATTCTCTAGCCTCTAAAGCATCGTCTATTTGTTTAATAAAATTTTCAGAAATTCCATTTTTGCCAACCTGAAAAATTGCTGGCATAGTGTTTGCAAGGCCTCTTAAATATGCACGTTGTTTACTATTCATAATCAATCCTTTCCCGTTCTGCTAAAACGTATATTTATAAAAATATTATTTTTAAATTCATAATTTAACATATAATATAATACCAAATTTTTTATGTAAATACAATACATATAGTTATTTTTATAACAAAAACCAAAGAAAATGTGAATTCTATGTGAATTGCACAAAAATAGTTGCATGAATAAATTTCTAGTGATAATATAAAGTGGTAAAAACTTAGGGAAATAATAGATTGGAGGAAAACGACGTGATAGAAGTTAAGAATGTCACAAAAAAGTATGGAAACTTTGTTGCAGTAGATAATATAAGTTTTACTGTTAACGATGGAGAAGTAGTTGGTTTTCTAGGACCTAACGGTGCTGGCAAAAGTACAACTATGAACATGATTACTGGTTTTATAGAGCCAACAGATGGAACTATTATTGTAAATGGTTTTGATGCATCTAAGCAACCTATAAAAGCAAAACAACAAATTGGTTATATGCCAGAGGGAGTACCATTGTATACAGATTTAACTGTAAAAGAATTTGTTACATATATGGCAGAATTAAAAAGAGTTCCACACAAAGAAAAAAAGGAACGTGTTACAAATGTTCTAAGAGAAACAGGAATAGAGGATGTAGCAAATAGACTTATTAAGAATTTATCTAGAGGGTACAAACAAAGAGTAAGTCTTGCGGGAGCACTAGTTGGAGACCCTAAAATAGTAATCTTAGATGAACCAACAGTAGGACTAGATCCAAAGCAAATTACAGAGATAAGACAATTAATTAAAAGATTAGGTAAGAAACATACTGTAATATTAAGCTCACATATTCTATCAGAAGTAAGTCAAATTTGCGAAAAAGTAATTATAATTAATAAAGGAAAAATAGTAGCAGTTGATACACCAGCAAATCTTGAAAAAGAGACAGAGAAACAAAATGTTATTATGCTTACTGTTGAAGATAAAAGAAATAACATGAAGGCTCTTCAAAATGATATACCAGAAATTACAGAGTGTAAATGCGTTAAAGATAATGATGATGGAACAAAACAATATATGCTTAAATCTAGCACAGAGTTTGATTTACGCAAGAAATTGTTTGATGTTCTACCAAAGAAGGATATAACAATATTCGAATTAAAATCTGCTGAAAAATCTTTGGAAGATGCATTTATTACAATAATAGATGAAAATACAAAGAAAAGAAAGGCTGAAGCAGAAGCTGCAGAAAAGGCAAAAGAGCATGAAAAAGAGCTAAAAGAAGAGAGTAAAAAGGCTCAAAAAGAAGAAAAGGCAGAAAATAAAAAAGCTAAGAAAGAAGCGAAAAAAGAAGAAAAGAGTAAAGCAAAAGCAGAAAAAGTAGATAATAAACAAGAAAAAGAGCAATCCAAAATAAAAAAACAACCAAAATCAGAGAATAAAAAAGAAAAGACAAAAGAAACTAAAAAAGGAGGAGAAAAATAATGTGGGCAGTAATGAAAAAAGAGCTTAAAAGCTATTTCTATTCACCAATTGGATATGTATTTATAGGATTATTTTTAGCAATATTCAGCTTCATATTTTACATAACAACAATAAGCCAAGGTGCTGTAACATATCAATATGTATTTTTCTATTCAGTAATGTATATTGTAATATTCTTAATACCACTTCTTACAATGAGGACATTCGCAGAAGAAAGAAAAAATGGAACAGAGCAAATATTAATGACAGCACCAAGAAGTGCAGTAGCAATTGTGCTTGGTAAATTTTTAGCAGCTCTTGTTGTAATTGCAATTACAGAATTATTTACATTAATTTATTTTGGAATTATATGCTATTTTAAAACACCAGATATTCCAACAGTACTTGTTACAATGTTTGGATTTTTAATAACATCAATGGCATACATAAGCTTAGGAATGTTTATTTCTAGTTTGACAGAAAACCAAATAATAGCAGCTGTTTCAACAATAGCAATATTTGTACTAGCATGGCTTGCACCAAGTATTTCAACTAAATTAACAGCAATATCATTAATAGAAAAATTCTATCCTTTTGCAACAGGAGTGTTCCCAATAACAGAAACAATTAGTTTAATTTCAATAACAGCCATGTTTGTTGCATTAACAATGGTTGTTATCAAAAGAAGAAAATTAGTAAAGTAAGGAGGAATTTGTTGTGAAAGAAAAAATAAAAGATGAAAACAAAAAAGATACAAAACAAAAAAAGCCAAGAAAAAAAGCAAGTTGGCTAGCTAATACAACGCTTACATTATTATTAATAATCATAATAATTGCTGTAGTTGTTGCTATAAATATTATTGTAGAAAAGCAAGACATTGCAGATATAGATTTAACAGGAAATAAATTGTTTTCTTTATCACAAGAATCAATTGATAAAATTAGCAGTGTAAAATCACCAACAAAAATTACATTATATCAAATGTCAAATTACCCAGAAGCAATAAACTATGCTAAATTATATTGCCAAAAAAATTCAAATATAACTTACGAGGAATTAACAGATGCTTCACAAAGACCAGATTTACAAGAAAAATACAGCTTAGGAACTTCTATAACAAGTGCTGTTGTAATTGTAGAAGCAAATAACAGAAACAAAATAGTTTCAGCAAATGATTTTTATGCATATGATAATACAACATATCAACAATATGATGTAACAGAGCAAAAAATGACAAATGCAATTTTGGATGTAAACTTAGAAACAAATCCAAAGATATATTTTTCTACGACACATGCACAAGATTCAAATTATTATCAAGTGGCCAGAGAATTGTTAAAAAATGAAGCAAATGATGTTGAAGACTTAGATTTATTAGTAAATGCAAAAGTACCAGATGATTGTAATGTTTTAGTAATTACATCTTTAAAGGAAGATTTTACAGAATTTGAAAAAGACTTAATATTAGAATACATTAACAATGGCGGAAACTTAATGATTTTGGAAGATCCAAATAAAGATAATAAAGACTTAACAAATTTCCAAGCAATATTAGATGTATATGGTGCATCAATTTCTAATGGTACAATGTTTGAGCAAAACACAAGCAAAATAGTAGGTTACACAAACTTAGTATTACCAACTGTAAGCAGTTCATCTAAAATTACAAAAGACATCGCATCAAGCGGAAATGTTGCAATATTAGGTGGTGGAATTATAAACTTTAAAGATAGTGAAGAGCTAGAGAACCTAGGCGTTACAGTAGAAAATTTAGTAACAGCATCTAGCACAGCATTCTTAAGAACAGACTCATCAATAACATCGTCATCAGTAACACAAAATGACAAATTATTGAGTGGCGGAGAGCCAATTGCATCAGCTATTACAAAGAAAATAAATGATGAAAAAACATCAAAATTAATATTAGTTGCAAACAGTATGTTTGCAAGTGACTGGTATGTTACATTAAATAGTAGCTCTGGAAACAGTAGCCAAGTAGTTGCAATAAACTTCTATAACAACAGAGATTTAGTAATAAATTCAGTATCTTATTTAACAGATAGAGAAGATAATATTACAATTAGAAAAGATACAGGAGTTGCAACATATACAGCAACAGTACAACAAGATAAAATTATTAGAACAATAATAATTGCAGTTCCAGTTGCAATAATCATTTTAGGAATTGTTGTATGGCAAATAAGAAGAAGAAAATAAAATATATTAGGCGGGTAGGTAAAAACTTATCCGTCATTTTTTTTAGACAAGTAATAAAACAAAAATCCTTTCATAAATTTAAAGAGAAGTAATGTGTGTAACTTGTGGATAGAATAATGTAAATTTTTCAATAATTAGGCTTGCTTTAGATCTCATATTACTTTGAATAATTAATAAAGGATTAAATTTATGAATATTGTAAAAGCTGTTTCTGTTATAATAGGTACCATAATCGGTGCTGGATTTGCGTCAGGCAAAGAAATATATATTTTTTTCGGACAATATGGAAAATTTGGAATTATTGGAGCAATAGTTTCGGCAACACTTACAGGAGTAATAATATACAGCACTATAGCAATAACAAAAAGATTACAAATAAAAAGTAATAATGAATTTTTAGCAAAAATAAGTAATAGTAGTAAGGTGAAAATAATATTAGAAAATGTTATAAATGCATTTTTATTAGTCTCATTTTGGATAATGTGTGCAGGATTTTGCACATTTTTTAAACAAGAGTTTAAAATCCCAATAATTATCACTGCAAGCATAAATGCAATTATTACATATTTTTTGCTAATGAAAAATATGGATGGAATTATAAAATTAAATTTAATAGTTGTACCAATAATGGTTGTAATAATTATAGCAATAAGTATAAAAAACTATCCAATAATAAATTTAATAAATAATTTAAATACTAATACGCAAAAACTTGGAAAATCAATACTTAGTGCCATTTTATATACTAGTTATAACAGTATAACACTAATCCCAATAATAGTATTGCTTACAACAAATATAAAAAATAAAAGAGAAAATAAAATAATAACATTGGTGTCGGCAGTAATATTTTTCGTATTAATTATAGCAATATATCAAATGTTAACTCTATCAGCTGTAAATATTTCAAAGGTAGAAATACCAGTACTTACAATATTAGACGAGTGCCATCCAGTAGAAAAAATGGTATATTCGATTGCGATAATAACTGCAATTTTAACATCTGCAATTTCATCTGGTTATGGAGTAGCTGAAAACATAAAAGACAGAAGAAAATACAAAACAATAACTTTTGCCATGTGTTTGGCAGAAATTCCAATAGCATACATAGGTTTTGGAAAATTAGTAGAAATACTGTATCCATTGTTTGGAGTTATAGGAATAATTCAAATAATAACAATACTAAAAAAGGTCAATAGTATTGCAAAAAATGCTAAAAACTGATATAAATTATATAGGAAAAATGAAGGAAGGAATTCAAAGAATGAAACCTAAAACGAAAGATTCTGGAGACAGTAAAAAAGATATAAATTTGTTATATTTTAACCAAGATGAAGTTAAAACAATAAATAAGAAAAAAATAATAGGAGTAGGAATTCTACTAGTAATTATTTGTTTGATATTAGTAATATATCTAATGTATGCTGCAAACGAAAATTTTAGGGCATTTATGGACGCAAATATTTTAAATAAATCTATAGAACAAGATAATTTAAAAAGCATAACATTAGAAAACTATGATAATAGCAACATATTTGCATATTCAAAATACATTGCAATCTTAAAAGACAATACATTAACAACTTACAATTCATCTGGCAAAATTGAGGCAGAAAATAATATACAAATTACAAATCCAATTACGACTAGTAACGGAAAATATTTAATAATAGCAGAGCAAGACTCTTCAAAAATATATTTATTAAAAGATAACAATATAAGATGGGAGAAAACTTTAGAGGGTAATATTTCTCGAATAAGTGTAAACTCTAGTGGATATTCTACTATAATATTAAAAGGTACAGCTTACAAATCTGTTGTGTTATTACTAGATGATTCTGGAAATGAAATGTTTAAATATTATATGTCAAGTACTATTGCGGTTGATGCAAGTATTTCAGAAGACAACAAATATGTTGGAATTGCAGAAGTAAATACGAGTGGAACACTTATACAATCTAACATAAAAATATTATCAATTGCTAAAGCAAAAGAAAATCCAACAGAGGCAATAGTGTATACATATAATGCACCATTAAATAGCCTAGTATTAAACATAAAATATCAAAATAAAAACAAGCTGGTGTGTGAATATGATAACGAAATTCATGTTATAAAAGATAATGTAGATACAAAACTTACAGACATAAATACAGACCAAGAAAAAATTACATATTACAGCATTGAGCTAGATAACAATATTGTAAAAAATGTGGAAGAAAACGCTAGTTTATTTACAACAAACACAGCAATAAAAATAATAAATTCTACAACTCAAAAAGAAAATACATATAAATTTGAGGGTGTAATTAAAGAAATGTATTGCAGTGGTAGCAAAATTGCTTTAAATCTAGGTTCTGAAATACACTTTGTAGATACAAATGGATGGCTAATAAAAAAATACACATCAAATCAAGAGGTTAGAAAAATAGTCATTTCAAATGAAGTGGCAGGAATAATTTATAGAAATAAGATTGAACTTATTAAGTTATAAAAGGAGGAGAAAGTATGGGGATAATAGTAGATTTAATAATAATAGCAGTAGTTTTACTATTCATATTTTTAGGATATAAAAAAGGACTAACAGGAAGTTTAATAAAGTTACTTTCATTTATAATAGCAATAGTTGTAGCATTTGTTTTATATAAACCAGTTGCAAATGCAGTAATAGAGAATACAGTAATAGACGATAACATAAGAACAACATTAAGTGCAACATTAGGTGTTGAAGATAAAACAGAAAATACAGAAGAAAACGTTCCATCAACAATAATGGATAACATAAATAAAGAAATAGAAAATGCAACAGACGAAGTAAAAGCCAATGTAATAGACCACACAACAATAACAATAGTAAATATAGGCTCAGGCATTGTAATATTTTTAGCAGTAAGAGTAATACTAGTATTAATAAGTCTATTTGCAAAAATACTAACAGACCTTCCAGTAATAAAGCAAGTAGATAAACTAGGTGGATTAGCATATGGAGCAATAGAGGGAATAGTTATTGTATATGCAGTTCTTGCCGTAATATCACTAACAAGCGTAATTTGGGCAAACAATGCAGTAGTTACAGCAATAGCAAAATCAAGCTTAGGAGAAATGCTGTACAATAATAACATAATATTAAACTTACTATTTAAATAAAACATAAAAAAGTAGATGTTAATCTTAAACTAACATCTACTTTTTCTAAAGATTATTGTAATTTCTTGTTTATTTTATTTATTGTATATTTCATTATTGAATCTTTTATAAGTAACACAAATCCTAATACGGCATAAAGTACAGGATAAACAATTTCAATTAAGATACTAATTGTTGTACTAAATATGTTTGCTCTTGAAATTACCATAATAATTATAAAAGTTATTAATACACTTACAATGGCATAAAATATGGCTCTATATGGATGCTCTGTTGCAAATCTATTTTCTAGTTCTGCATCTTGCAAAAATAATATGCTATAAAATGCAATGAGTAACATAAAACCAGATAATCCAGATAATAAAAGCTGTAAAATGAATGTCTGTATATTATGTAATCGATTTAATTCATAACTAAATGCTACTTCACCGAAAAATGGATTTACAATAACATACAATAACATAAGAATAGTTACTCCAATCGGAAAGCCTATAATTGATTTTGTTAAAATTTTCTTAATAAAATTTTTTGTATTCATATTAATCACTCCTTTTTATATTCCTAAAAATTTCTTTATCTTTGGTATATATCTTCTGGAAACATAAGAAACGTCTCCATTTTTAAAGTTTAGTAATATAGTTCCAATAAATTTGAAATCGATATTTTTTACTCTATCAAAATTAACAATTTCAGAGTTTGAGATGCGTATAAATTTATTTGAATCTAAAATATCTTCCAATTCGTAAAGTCTATATTTTATACTATATATTACACCATTGCATTTTATGTACACTTTCCCACCCTCTGAATATACAGATTCTATATCATCAGAATTTAATATATACATTTTTTCGTCTTTAAAAGCAGTAAGCTTTTTAGAATTTATCATTGATATATTATTTAAAATATTATTTACTTCGTCTGTAACTTTATTTGTATAAATAATTACTTTGGGTATATTATAATTTGAATCCAATTTAATTTCGATATCCATTTCCTATGCTCCTATTAATATATTCTTGTTTGTATTATAGCAAGCAAGATAGATAAATTCAATAATTAAAAAATAAGTGGTTAGATTTATGCTCTAAGTGGTATTTTTCTATTGCTATTTTTCCGTATATTTGTTATACTGTTAATCATAAAGTTATGTGGGAGTGATACTATTGAGTAGAAATAAAAAGACTGATGAAAAGTCTCGTGGCAGACATGCCATGCCAGAAGAGAACAATAAGAAAAATAACGATAAACAAGTTAAGCAAAAACAACCAAATATGAGAATAAAAAAACAAGAGCCAGTTAAGGCTAAGAAAAAAGTAAAAACTGTTAGAAAAGTAAAAAGAGTTGTAGTAACAATTTTATTAGTAGCAATAATATTAGCCGGAACACTTTTCGGATATAAAATATATCAAAATGGTGGTGGCTTAACTGGAGCATTGGCAACTATACTTGGCGAAGATACTGAAAAATTGCAAAACTTAGAGCCTATACAACTTCTAATAATGGGGGAGAGCGGTGTAGACGATTATAAGTTAGCAGATACAATAATGGTAGCTTCATACAATCCAAAGACGCAGAAAGCCTCACTAATGTCAATTCCAAGAGATACATATGTTGGAAGGAGAAATAGAAATACGGCAACGCAAAATTATCTTGCAAGTTACAAGATAAATACTGTATTTAGAAGTGGTACAAACATACCAGAGGCAATAGATAGAATAAATGCACTAACAGGTTTAAATCTAGAAAATTATGTAATTATAGATACAAAAGCATTAATAAAATTAGTTGATGCTATTGGAGGGGTTACATTTAATGTACCAATAGACATGCATTACACTGAAGATACAGACCAAAATTTATATATAGATTTAAAGGCTGGGGAACAGTTAATTGACGGAGCAAAAGCAGAACAATTATTGCGTTTTAGACATAACAATGATGGCTCTACATACCCAAGTTCTTACGGACAACAAGATTTGGGAAGAATGAGAACTCAAAGAGAGTTTATAATTGCAACATTAAAGCAAACATTAAAACCACAGAATATATTCAAGCTAAAACAGGTAATAGATATAATGTCAGAAAACGTAAAAACAAACCTAGACTTCAATGAAATTAAAGCATATGTTCCATATGCAGTTAAGTTTGATGCAGATAACATAAAAACTGGAATGGTTCCAGGAGATGTAGAAATGTGCAATGGAGTTTCATTATACATTGCAAACGAAAGAAAAACAAAAGCTCTAGTTAATGAGTTATTTCCATCAACAACAAGCGGTGAAGATGAAGCTACAACAAATACAACCAAATAATATAGAATAAGTTTTATAAAAGCATAGAAAAAATAGGGTACATAGCCCTATTTTTCTGTGCTTTAATATTTTGGATAAAAGTCATCAATATAACTTTTTTCATAGTCTTTATGATTAAAGATGCCAAGATGTTTAAAAAGAGTTTTAGTAGAAGTTCTTTTTGCAGGTTTTGAATTTTTAGCTTTGACTACGGCTTTTGAGCTTCTAGTGTCACTAGCATATTTTCTATTTTTAGAATTTCTTGAATTTTTGCTTCTAATATTTTTAGAGTTTTTAGATTTTTTATAATTATTGGTCCTGTTATTATTTTTTCTATTATTTATAAAATGTAAGAATTTCGCCAATATAAATAAGAAAATTATTAATAATGCGAGTTCCATTAATGTTTTTGTGTAATTAGATTTATATACAGTATGAGATGCAACCAAGTCACAGGTATAACTAAAACCATCTATGTCAAATGTAGCAGTTCCAAGTTTTGTGCCCTCAAAAATAGGAGCAGATATATTATCAGAAAGTTTTATGTTTGGCGTATATGTTGAAATATCAACATTATTTGGTATTAATCCTTCCAAACTATTTTCATATAATAAATCCAAATTTTCAGTTTCTTTAGTAGCATTTTCAACAGTAATCTGTTTAGCAACATCAGTCTTATTTACAATAGTTTTTTCAGAATAATTGTTAAAACCATATTCAAACAATGCCTTGCAGTCTAAAGCTCTTTGGCTCAAACCTGCATCAGTTGTACTGTCATGTAAAACAACAGCAATTAAAGAAACATCATTTTTTGTGGCCGTGGCAACTATACAACTCTTTGCTGCATCTGTGTAACCAGTCTTAGCACCAGTAGCATATTCATAATAGTAATTTCTTGGAGAAGAGCTGTAATTCTTCTTAATTAAATCATTTGTTGTGTTAAATAATCTATCTTCCTTATCATATTTGGCAGTAGCAGGTAATGAGTATGAAGTTTTAGAAACAATGCTTCTAAAAACATCAAACTTCATTGCATATTGACCCATTAAAGCCAAGTCGTAAGCAGTTGAATAATGGTCTTCATTATGAATTCCATTAGGATTTACGAAATGCGTATTTTTACAACCAATTTCTACGGCCTTATTATTCATCATCTCTGCAAAAGCTTCAACAGAACCTGCAATGTGTTCGGCTAAAACAACTGCAGCATCATTTGCAGAAGGAATAAGCAAAACATTCAAAAGCTGTTCAATAGTAAGTTCTTCACCTTCTTGAATAGTAGCAACTGAATAACTATATGGAATAGAATATACTGCGTTGTGGCTAGCCGTTGCCACATCATCTAGTTTACAATTCTCAAGAGTTAAAATTGCGGTCATAATCTTAGTGGTACTTGCTGGATACATTTGTGTATTTGCATTCTTGCTATATAAAATCTTACCAGAGTTTTGATCCATCAAAATACACGCAGGCGAATATGTACTAGGAATGTTAGAATTTACAGTTGTATTATAAGAATTTATATCTGCATCCGTAGCTGAATTTATATTAGTACTAGTGCTAGAAACACTTGCATTAGCACCAGTAGCAGAACCATTTATACTTTCAGCATATATTAAATTAGTATTTAATGTTAATAAAATAAAAAATAAAAAAGTAATCTTCTTAAACTTATGAAAAAATTGCATGATATCTCCTTTGTAAAATGTATGTATATAATACATTAAAATACATGATTTTTCAATGGGTATATAGGTAAAATTAAATTTTAAAGTAATGGTTAAAAAGAATTTTTCTAAAGAAAGGAAGCAACATGGAAAGCTTAAATTTAAAAACAAAAATAATTATAGGTGTAGCCATAGTTATTGCTATTGTTGTAATTGGGTTATACTTTTATAAAGAATCGAAAAACGATTATACATATGACGATACATTGGCTGTTACAACGGAAAATGAAGAGGAAACAGAAGACGAAGAAAACGAAGAGATAACAATACATATAATAGGAGAAGTAGAATATCCAGGAATTGTTATACTAAAAAGCGGGCAGAGAATAGTAGATGCCATAGAGGATGCTGGGGGTGAAACAGAAGAAGCAGACTTAAATAAATTAAACTTAGCACAATTATTAAATGATGGAGACAAAATTTATGTGCCTAATAAAGCAGATGAAATAGAAGATTATAAAGACACAACTGGAAAAAGCAGTACTGTAAATTTAAACACAGCAACATTAGAAGAACTAACATCACTTCCAGGAATAGGTGAGTCAACAGCTCAAAAAATAATAGATTACAGAAAACAAAATGGAAAATTCAAAACAATAGAAGACTTGAAAAATGTATCTGGAATAGGAGAAAGCAAATTTGATAATATAAAAGACAAAATAACAGTACGTTAATTTTGATTGACTAATCGTATCAAGGGTGCTATACTAAGTATAGATATTTGAGGCGGTATGCCAATGCCTAAACTTTTAAGTTTAGATGAAAATGAAATAGCTTAATACTTGATGACAAGTGTTAAGTTATTATTTTTTTACGTGAAATTAATTACTTTCAAATACTAATAATTAAATATTATTTTAATAAGAAGTAAAATAACAGTACGTTAATTTAAACTTATGTGGTATAGTAAAGTTATTATTATTAAAAATATATTAAGATGTTTAAAAACGTAATATAAGGAAATACTCTTAATATATATAAATGGCCAATAAATAATAAGTTAATAAAAATAAATTTATGCCATAGGAGGGAGAATAACATGGAAATATTTAATAATGATAACTATAAATTTATTAGTGATTATGTAGAGCAAAAATTACCAATTTTAAAAGAAAATCAAAATTTCAAAGCAGAATATCTTAGACTGACTGATGCAATGGAAGAACTCGAACAAACTTTATCAAAACAACAAAAAGAACAGTTTGATGAAATAGTACAGCTATTTTATAAGACTGAAGAATATTATTTTGCATTTAGCTATTCGTTAGGTGTAAAATATGGAGAAGATCTAAAAAGAATATAAAAAAGAACTTATAAATTTAGCCATTTGCTATGTTTATAAGTTTTTAATTTATTTTGTTAAAAAATAATCAATAAAATGCAATATACTATCTTTATCCATTTTACTTAATTTCTTAAAACTTTCATCATAAATTGAAACAGATTTTTTTACATCATTATCAAGTAAATCATATAAAATAATATCTGGAGTAATTGAATACGCATTACATAATTTTAGCAATGTATCAATACTTCCTTTTGATAGACCTCTTTCTATTTGACTTATGTGTCTTGGCTCTAATCCTGTTAATTCTGCAACCTGATTTTGAGTTAAATTATTCTTAATTCTATACTGCTGGCAAACTTGACCAATATGTTTACTTATATTATCGGCATTCATATTTAGATGTATTCCTCCTTTAGAGTGTAAATTTTAATTAAAAATAAATATTTATTAACCAAAATTTTACTTTTTCATCTATAATATAATATTTTATAACACTTTTGAGAATGATTTTAAAATTGATAAAACTCAAAAATAAAGTTGAATTATTTTGTAAAATATATTTACAATATCATTTGGCTTTGATAAAATTATAGTTGATAAATATCGCTTTAAAATTCATAAGAGACGATTTATAAAAAATGAAAAAAGGGGGAATACTAAGGAAAAATTATTAATAATAAAATTTATAAAAATAAACATAGGAGAGAAAAAAATGAACAAATTAAAAAGTAAAAAAGGTATAACTCTTGTAGCCTTAGTTGTTACGATAGTAGTTTTGTTAATTCTTGCAGGAACAAGTATTAACTTAGTGCTAGGCAATAACGGAATAATAGCAAAAGCAAGAGAGGCACAAAGAAAATCAGCAGAAGCAACACAAAATGATTTGATTGGTATGAACGAACTAGCACAGCAGTTAGAAGGACAACTAAATGGAAGTGCTGGAAGTGGTAGCGGAGGTGCTGGGGGAGAAACACAAACACCAGAAATTACAGTAGGAGAAATAAAAGTAGTAGCAGATAGTACTGGAACAGGTTCAGCAATAACTGACGCAAACAGCGTATATTTAGGAAATACACTATATATAACATTTTCTCATTCAATAACAGGTGGAACAACAACAGTAAACAAAGAAATTCCATATGCAGTAACTGCAAATGGAACATACACATTTACAGTGACAGGAACTGTAAATGGAAAAAATTGTGCAAAAGAAGTAAGCGTAACAATAAATCAATTTAAAGATGTTTATGGATATATGCCAAAAAATACAAAAGTAACATACACAGATGGAGATGTATGGATTCCAGAAGGCTTCAAAGTCGCAGATGATTCAGCAAAAACAGTACAAGGTGGAGTAGTAATAGAAGATAAAGATGGAAACCAATTTGTATGGGTGCCGGTAGCAACAATAGCAGATTATAAGAGAACAGCATATTCAACAAATGTTGCAACAGAAGAAACAGATACTGAGACAAATTCAACGAAAATATATTGGGGTAGTGATAAAGAATCTTATTTTACAGAAGCATTACCAGAAGATGAAAAAACAAGTGTAGAAAAATATAAAGGATTTTATATAGGAAGATATGAAGCCGGGGATAAAGAAAATACAGGAGTAAAAACATTAAGAAGTTCAAATGATGTAACAAAAACAGTAACAATAAAAGCAAATCAAGCCCCATATAATTATGTAACAAGAACACAAGCAGTTTCTTTAGCAGAAGGTTTTGCAACAAAGCAAGGATATAAAGCAAAGACAAAATTAGTAAGCAGTTATGCATGGGATACAACAATAGCATTTTTACAAAAAGTAAATAGTGATTATGGAAATAGTTCAGAAGAAGGAAATTATAAAGATACCGCATTTCCATATACAGATATAACAGGAGCAGGTAAGACTAAGGCAACTGGTTCAGAAGAACTAGTTCCAACAGGACAAACAACTCCAGTATGTAATATTTACGATATGGGAGGAAATGTTTGGGAGTGTACGACTGAGTCCTATTCGGGCACGGAGGGACCCTATGTCTTGTGTGGAGGCAGTTACTACGACTATTTTGCGAGCAATACGGCCGGTGTGCGATGGTACTATAATAACGTTGCCTTTGATCATATCGGGTTCAGAATCGCTTTATTTATATAGACCTGAGCCATGGATGCTCGAATGTAAGCATAGCTAAAAGCAGAGCCCAGAGAGCCAAATTAGAAACAGGGATGCTTCGCCCTAAACTGAGAAGCAGAAATATAACATGTAGAGAAGGTAGGAGGCGTTCTGAGTCCTGGCAAAGCCGAGAGGCAGGTCGCCCCTACTGGATTAATCATTTAATTTTTATTAAGGGGAATGGCATGAGGTAAAACAGCACGTACGATTAAAAAAGGTGCATTCAGAAATTGCAATGTCTACCTTATCTAAATATTTCCATCATTTTGCTCGATGTAAAAAATTAGCAAGCTCTTTAGAGCTTGCTATATTTGGTTGCGGGAGATAGACTCGAACTACCGACCTTTGGGTTATGAGCCCAACGAGCTGCCAACTGCTCCATCCCGCGATGTATGAACTTTTTTTATTATACAACTTATATACATACTTGTCAATAAAATTTGAAAAAAATTTGCGTTTGCCATATTTTGTTCAATTTAAAAGTCAGTATAAACAGCTAAATTATTATTTTCTAAATTTATATATAATCGTTTTCTTTAATAAAATAATTTACTTTTGATAGACCTTGCCTATAAGTTCATACTATATTGTATGAATTTTTTACTCCAAATATTCAAAAAAATAAAATTATTACAAAATAGAAAAAATGCTAGGGAAATCAAGCAAAATAAACATGAAACAAGATTTACATAAAAATAATAAAACACTAAAATGCTTAAAAATAAGCATTTATTCGACTTTAAATTTCAACATAAAATATCTCACAACAAATTACGTGCAAAAAAATGTAATAAAAATTTAATAAAAGTGCTTTTAACCCTTTCCGCAAGCGAATTTCAGTTGTATGCTAGGCAAGGAAAAAATATCCATTGCAAAACATAAATTAAAAATGTAATAATAAATATATATAACTTTAGAGTGTAAATAGGAGGAAAAATATGCAAGCCAAAGTATCTAAGTTTATAGCCGCAATATTGGTCTTAGTAATTGTATTTGCAAATTCGTGGTCGGTAGTAAGCTATGCTGCAGAAGTATTTTTAAGCGAAAAGGAGTTAGAAAATCAAAACACTACATCAAAAGATGGAAGTGTAAATTTTGATGTGCAGTATACCAATGGAAAACACAGTGCAACATTAAATATTGACGAGAAAAATACTAAGCTTAATATTGCTGTATCATTAAAAAAGAGTGGCTATGTTAAAGATCTTGCAATAGATTTTTCTTCTTCAAACTTTGAAATAGATCAAATAAATGATGAAAATACAAATGAAAATGGTAATGCAGCCCAAACAACAGTGGCTAAAAAGATTCAGAATTTTGATGCAGAAAACAAGAAAATTACATTCGGACAGATAACAAATAAAGAGCAAATTTCAGAGCAAATATATATTAATCCAATCATTAAAGAGGAGATATGCGAAGACAATTTTAGCAGGGATAATAAAATTAAACTTACTTGCACATTTGTAAATACAGATGCCAAAGAAACAAAGGTTGAAAAAGAAATAGTTCTTCATACAGAGTGGACTGCCAAAAATGTGGAGACAGAATTAAACTATGAAACAATCAAATATATTCCATATGCATCAAATGAAGGAAACAAAATAATTGTTCAAGGGAAAGTAACAACGAACGTAAAAAACTACGTTTTACCAGTTAAGAAAACAAATATAAACATTAGTATTCCACAATTTGCAGGGGAATATCCAGAGAAAGTATCAGTTATAAATAATACAGAAGAAATAACAAAAGAACTTAATAAAGAAAATATTACATATGATGAAAAAAACGGATCCTTAACGATAAAAGAAAACAATGAAATAAAAAATAATAAGATACAATGGCAAAAAAACAAGCCACAAAAATATATAGTTACATATATTTATTCTGCTAAAGCATATGAAAAAATAAAAGAAACATCCATAAAATTGAATTATAAGTTAAATTCGGAAATTACATTATATAGTAATAATGAATTAACAATAAAAAAAGAAATAACAGCAGAACAAGTACAAAAAGAAAAACTAGGAGAAATTACAGATATTACATTAGAAAACCCTAATGGGGGCATTTACAAAGGGTACATGTATAACAATAAAGTTACTGCTGAGGAAAATAAAAGAGAAACAGACATCACAAATAGATACACATTAAACATTGCATATTCAAATTTAATAGATTCTTTTACAATCTCGCAAAACGATGATAAATTTACAACAAGTAAAGAACAAGAATATAAAGCCAATATTTATAATAAAGAATTAAAAATGTCAAAGCAAGAATTTGAAAACGTCTTGGGAACAGATGGTAAGATTGAAATTCAATCTAAAGATGGAACACTTTTAAGTACAATTGATAAAGATACAAAAGCAGAACAAAATGAAATTAAAATTGACTTAGCATCATTTAGAACTGAAAACATTGTATTGGAAACATCAAAACCACAAACTGAAGGAAGCTTGAATTTTGAAATTACAAAAGCAATCGCAAAAGACAATGATTATAGCATAGAAGAAATTAAAGAATTTACAAACTTAAAATCTTCATTAAATATTGTTGCTAAGAATTCGGATATAGCTGTTTTAAATGAAACGAAAGAAATGGTTACAAAGTTAGAAGAACCATCACAAAAGGTAAGTATAGAATTAGAAAACAATAGATTATCTACAGTTACAACTAATGAAGCTGTTGCAATAGGTGTTACATTAGAAAACGATAGTATTGATGATGTTATGTTTATAAATCCTAATTTTAAAATTATTATGCCAAAATACATTGAAAAATTAGATATAATAGCAGTAGAAGTTATGTTTGATGGTGAACTTAAAGTCGCTGAAACAAAGGTTTATGATAATGAAGACGGAACTAAAACTATAGAAGTACAGCTTGAAGGAACACAAACAACATTTAATAATCCAGTTGCAAAAGGAGCAACAATAGTTATTGCTACAGATATAACATTAGAGAAGGCAACTCCAACTATGGAAACTGAAATAAAAGTTGTTGCACAAAATGGTGATGAAAATAAAACAACATCAGAAAATAAAACTACCGTAAAGTATATTGCTCCTTCTGGAGTTGTAACAACAAATAGTGTAATAGGATATAACGAAAATGAAAAGCTAGAAGTTGTAAATGGAGAAGCAAAAGAGGCGTTAATAAAAGCAAAATCAAATGAAAAAGAGTTAACATTTGAGATGAATATTATAAATAATTATGAAAACACATTGAGCAATGCTGTAATATTAGGAAGAACAATGTTCAAAGGAAATAGGGATGTAGATACATTACAAGATTTAGGAACAACAATGGATATACCAATGTCTTCAAAGATTGCGCTAAGTGGATTGCAAGAGGAAAATGTGGATATATATTATTCTGCAAATGGAAATGCTACGAAAGATTTATCAAATGCAGAAAATGCATGGACTAAAGAAATAACCAATTATGCAGAAGTAAAATCTTATATGATTGTCTTTAAAAATTATGACATAAAATCTGGAGATGTTTTTAAGTTTTCGTACAATGCAAAGGCTCCAGCTAATTTGGATTATGAGAATAAAGCATTTGAAATGTATGGAATATACTTTACAAACAACATAAGCACTGGAAAGATTGAAGATAAAGCTATTGCAACTAAAATTGGATTAAACACTGGTAAAGAAGCTGTTCTAAATGCTAAATTAGAATCAGTGCTTGGAGAAGGTGCAAGTGTAAAAGCCGGAGAACATCTTAAATATATAGTTACAATAAACAACAATGGAACAATTTCAGCAGATGGAACATCTATTAATATAGAAATTCCAAATAACTTAGAGTACATACCAACAGAAGGCGAAAATTATAAAATAAGAACAATAATGCCATTGCAAAAATTTGAAATGCCTGAAGAACCGGATTGGGATAACATAAATTGGGATAAATCAGAAATGAGCAAAGAAGAAGCAATGGCGATGTGGAAACAACAGGCTGAACAAATGAAACAACAAATGGAAGAATATTCAAAATGGGTAGAAGAGCAAAAAGCACAAGGTGTTGAATTTGATGAAAATATAACAGAGCAGAAAAAAATATTGGTAATAGAAACAGGAAACATAAAAACAAATCAAACAATAAAAAAAAGAACTGGAGTTTAACACCATGCACCTTGGAAGTGATGCTGAAGACGAACAAGTAAAATTAAAAGCAACAGTTGAATATAATGAAGATATGAGAGCTGAAACAAATGAAGTAACAAACATTATAAAGATAAGTTACTTTAATGTAAATATTAATGCAAATAATGAAGAAAAAATACAAGTTGGAGATATATACGAATGTTTAATAAATATTAGTACAAATGACTTTGAAAATGATGCAGCAAATGTAATATTAAAGATAAATTTACCAGAAGAAATGGAATATAAATCTGTTGCATACGAAGGTGGTACAACGCCTAATAAAGTAGTGGTAAAGGGTAATACATTACAGATAAATCTAGGAACTATTGAAAGAGGTAAAAATAGGCAATTAACACTTAAATTAAATGTAAAAGATTTGCCAAATGGAGTTTATAAAAAAGACGTTTCTATAACAGGAACCATCGAAGCAGATGGAAAAAATGCAGAAACTATACCAACATTAACAGATACAATTAATAAAATAGGAGTAAGCATTGTACAAACGTGTAATATTCCAGCCAATACAACTATTTCTGCAGCAGAAAAATATACATATACATTCACAATATCAAATCTTTCGGAGATACCTATGGAAGATGTAATATTAACGGATAAGCTACCAGATGAAGTACAACTTAAAAGTGTAGAAACAATATATTCAGATGGTACAAAGAGCACAGATGTAAGTGTAAATGAAAATGGAGAAATGGAAGTAAACTTAAGTCTTGGTGAATTAACGACAGCAAATGTAAAAGTAGAAGTAATGGCAAAATCTTTAACTAAAGATACAACAATAACAAACAAAGGAAAAATTACGCACGATAAAATTGGTGAAATAGAAAGTAATAGCATTACACATGTTGTAGAACTATTCGATAAAAACAATGTGGATCCAGATAAGCCATCATACACAAAGAAAATAACCGGAACAGTCTGGATAGATAAAAACAGAAATGGTGCAAAAGATGCAGATGAAGAAAAAGTACCTAATGTTACAGCTATATTAATAGACCAAAATGGAAACATAGTAAAAAATGAGAAAAAATCAGAATGTGTTACAACAACAGATAGTGATGGAAATTACTTATTTAACAATTTATATTCAGGTACATATACGGTAGTATTTTTATATGAATCTTCTTTATACAGTGCTACAAATTATAGAAAAGATGGAGTAGACGAAAGCTTAAATTCAGATGCCATAGATAAAACTATTGTATTTGAAGGAGTCCAAAGAATAGCAGGAGTAACAGAAATAATAAAAGTTACAACATTTAATGTTTATAATATGGACTTAGGGCTAGTAGAAAATACAAAATTTGATTTAAGACTGGATAAAACTGTAAAGGTTATTACAACAAATAATGGAAAAGATGTTGCTGAGCATACATATAATAATAAACTTGCAAAAATAGATTTTGAAGCAAAATATATAGAACAATCTTCAATGGTAGTTGAGTATTCTATAACCGTAACAAACGAAGGAGGAGTAGCTGGATATGCAAAGAAAATAGCAGACTACATTCCAACAGAGCTTAAATTTAATTCAGAATTAAATAAAGATTGGTATGAAGGAGCAAATGGAACCGTATATAATTCTAGTTTGGCAAATACAGTTATAAACCCAGGTGAGAGTAAAACGGTAACTCTAATATTAACTAAAAATATGAACAATGATGATTTTGGAGTATTTAGCAATTCAGCAGAAATATATGAAGCATCAAATAATAACGGATTATTAGATATAGATTCCATCCCAGGAAATAAAGCAAGTAACGAAGACGATTATTCAATAGCAAATGTTATTGTAGGTGTGAAAACAGGACAAACAGTTATATATGTAACATTAACAATGGTTGTATTAATAATAATTGCAACAGGTGTATATGTAATAAGAAAAAAAGTATTAAGGTAAAGGAGGCAAAGAACGAATGAGAGAAAACATTAAAACAGATAACAAAAAGATTATAAAAGCGGCTAGTATTATCTTGGTTGTTTTAGTATTAACGCTGTTCTTTGCTGAAAAGAAAACATTTGCATATGGAACATGGCAGGGAAACACTAGTAGTGGAATGCCTCAAAAGGGAGCTTTTTCTGATAGTGGTAGTCTACTACCTAATATACTTCAAAAAAGGACTTTCTCTGGAGATGCAGATACAGAATTTCCATATACAAATTGGTCAACAGAAGTAAGTGGTTCAACAATGTATGGAGCAGATTCAAATAAATCTGTAAGATTTGGAAAATACGATGCAACAAAATACTATCCAACACCATACATTAACCAAGATGTTGGAACATATTTAGATTTCCTAGCCAAAATGAAAAAGTTATGTGAGGAAAGAGCAAAAAAATATTTTAGCGGATTTACATTAGCTGATTTAGTTGGAGCTGTACATGGTGCATTTGGGCTAAGATATGAAGGCTGTACTCCTATTATATGGTATGATCAAATTCAAGGACCTTCAATTTACAACAATGAATTATTTAATGTAGAAATTACAAAACCAATGTTAATAACAAGGGTACAATCATCAAGTGCATCAAGTACATCAGGTTATGATTACAGCAAGTCAGAGGGTCTAACTCGAAACATAATGACATTTCGAATATTAACTAAGTTAACAAATTGGGATAAACCAGAATTAACAACCGATGGTTCAACCAATATGGGAATTCAAGATGTGTCTTATTGGAACTCTGATCCAGTATTAGGACCAAAAGTTGCTGTGATGGAAACAGAAAATAGAGCTGAAAATGGATATCAACAAGAAGGAGATACAAAAAAATACACCAATTTATCTATTGGAAGAGGAGGTGCCAATATTGCATACATACTAACTGCTATGGAAAATGCATATAGTGGAGTAACTAATTCTGTAAGAAGTAGATATAATTTAAGTGATATTCAAACAGCATATTGGGAAGCAAAGGATTTTAGCATAATAAGCTCTGCACAAGAAACTTCAAATGGAAAAGAATTGTACAAAAAGGCAAAAAGCTATCAGTCTTTTGTAAATAAAAATCTTATAAATTTCTCTGCTCAAATAGATATGTCGCAGTCACAAATTATAAGTAATAGAAACACCAACCAATATATAATAGGACCATTAACGATAAATTATCCTGAGTATGAGGATATATCATACTTAAAATCAATATACCTTAAGACAAATGAAGGTGAACCTTTAAAATCTAGGACATTGGTATATGATGAAAACAAAGATGATTTTGAAATAGAATTCATAGGAAGAACAGTTTCAGGTTCAAATGGTTTAAAGAAAAAATACCCAGCTTCCGGAAGCCAATTCTATATTAAGTTTTCAGCTTCAGATACTTTATACCCAACAAATGTTGGAATATATGCTGATGTTGAATACTTGAAAAAAGCAGAAATAGAATACAATCAATTAAGAACAAAAACTAATGTATATCAATATATTGGTCTTACGGCAAGAGCAAACGAAACAAGTTCAGACAAAAGCGACAAAAAGCTAAGACTTGCGAGAGGACAAGCATTTATAACAGTAAAATATTCGTACCAGCAATTGCATATTGGATTTTTATACGCATATACAACAACAGAATATGGTACGCTATGGCTTACAATCCATAATGACGATACATATATGATAGCTCAACCTTTTGTTCAAATGACAAAAGATCCAGTTGATACAATTGATGCACAACCTATAGATGTTGCAATGGGTGGAAAACGTGAATACAAGGTATACCATATAGAAGCACACAAAAACAATATAACTTTACCAACGAACCCAGGGCTAGACCCTAATAAAAATCAAACAAATGTAGACTTAACTATGAAAATTGGTGGTAAAGTATGGGTAGATGGCAGTGTAGGCAAAGAGGATAAATATGATGGTAAATATGGTGATGGAGATACACCAATGTCAAATGTAAAAGTTTCACTATATGAAATACCTAAAATACCAACACCAGGCACAAAACCAAAGCCAACGCTACCACCAACAACAGATATAGATGAGCCTAAAAAACCAACAATATCTGCTCCAAGATTTTTAGTGTATAACAGAAAAACTGGAGAAACTCTATGGGGAAAAGGTGAAAACACTCAATGTGCAGTTGCTTCAATTACAAAAATGGTAACAGCATTAGTCGTAGCAGAAAGAATGAATTTGAATGATGTTGTAACAGTTAATAGAACTGCTGCAGGAGAGTATTTAAGAACAAGTACTTGGAGCCCAGAACTTCAAATAGTTGGACTAGAGGAAGGCGATAAAGTTACAGTAAGAGATTTATTAAGAGCAGTGCTTGTATATTCGGGTTGTGATGCTGCAGAAGCACTTGCAGAATATTATCCGGGTGGAAAAAACGTATTCATTAACCTAATGAATGAAAAAGTTCGCTCATTGGGTGCAACCTCAAGTCACTTTGTTACTCCTTTTGGTGTAAAACCAGAAGATAGATCTTCTGCTAAGGACTTGGCTAAAATACTAGATGCTGCAATGGATAACCAAATATTTGCAGAGTATTTTAAAGAAGGCTCAAAACAATCAATATCTATAACGATTAATAGAAATGGAACAAGCTTCCAAAGAAAGCTTAATAGTACAAACCCATTAAAAACAACACCAGGAATAGAAGGAACAAAAACAGGTCAAATTAGGGTTTCTGGCTACTGTGTAATTGCTTCATTTGTATATGAAAATGAAGAATATGCAATAGTTGTACTAGGTGGAACAACAAAAGAAAATAGAAATTCAGATGCAAGAAAACTTGCTCAATGGTTATTAGAAAAAATATTATATGAAAAGAGCAAAGAAGGAAAAACAGATTCTACTGGTGGAATAGGTACTGGTGGAACAATAGGAGGTATAACTGAACAGTTTGATTTTATAGAAAAAGGAAGATTTGTAGAAGCAACAACCACAGATAAAAATGGTGATTATGTATTTTATAACTTGAATTCAATGTATAATTACTATGTAAAATTCACATACAATGGTCAATACTATGAGCCAACAAAGTATAACGCAAAGAGAGATGACGAAAATTGGGATAACAATTCTAAGGGTATGGATGTTGCAACTCAAAGAAATGTGTTCAATGCAAAATTTAGAGATATTGGTTCTGCACCAGAAAACTTACTAGAGCCGAAAGCAGAAATGCATACAAGAACAGAGTTAAAAGATCAAGGATTGATAGATGATTTTGGAAACATAGTTGGAGAAGTAAGTAAAGATGGTAAGAGAGAATCAAAAGATACATATGTAAACGAAAGTATGATGGATTCTTATACTTGTAACGGAACTAATAATATGGATTTATATCCAAATTTAGATGTTTTTGTAAATGATGAGAAGAAACATGCACTTATAGATTCAAAACAAATGATAGACTTTATTGAAAGCGATAAAGTAAAAACATTATATGCAGAGCCAGACATAATGAGACATGTAAACCAAGGATTTGTGGAAAGAGAAATTGTTGATTTAGCATTGAGAAAAGATGTTTATAAAGCAACTCTTGAAATAAATGGAGAAGTTGAAGAATACAAATACGATAAAAGAAACAGTATAATTTATGAAGGCTGCTGGGATATTAAAGGAAGAAATAACGGATATTACAGCAATAATTATACAAGAGAACTTTATAGAGAAGACTACTCATTTAAAGTAGAAGATTATAGCCAATGGGGATTGTTCCAAGAAGCATTAGGACTATCTCAAGATTCAGAATTAAAAGTATTCGTAACATATAAGTTTACAATTCGTAACAGCTCATATGGAATTGCAACAGCAGTAACAGAAGTAGTAGACTATTACGACCCAGACTTTACGCCTGTTCCAGAACGTTCATATATAGGAGACAAAGATGGAAATAGTATAGGAAGTGTAACTTTAAGTGAAAAGAGTAGATACTCAGAAGCAACCATGAAGAAAATGGATGGTTACAATACTATATATGTAACAGGTTCAAATATATATAGTAGCGCAGGAGACGATATTGCAAGTACAGGCTGTTTCCCTCTATCAGATCCAGATAAGAATAAAGACATATATTTCTATATAACTTTTGAAGTAAAAAAGGATGCAAACAGAAACATACTTTTAGATGATGACACTGGAAAAGAAAACGTAGCAGAAATAAATGGTTATAAATCTTATTATGGAATAAAAGCAGTTGCTCCAAACTTTGGAAATACACAAGCTATGGCAGAGTTTATAAGAGGAGATATTGCAGGTATTCCAGATACAGATTCAACACCAGGTAACTTACGTGAAATCGATACTTCTAAATTTGAAGATGATACAGATAAAGCTCCAAACATTAAAATTACGTTAAACCATCAAAATGTTAGAACAATAAAAGGTACTGTTTGGGAAGACAAGAGAACAGAAGAAGCAAATAATGCAATGGTTGGAAATGGAAAACGTGATGATGGGGAAACCGGAATAAATGGAGTAAGAGTACAACTAGTGGAATTAAGAGAAAAATCTAATGGTGATGGCGTAGATGGAACTAGATATGAATATATCTGGAAAGAAGTAAAAACTGGAGATACTAGCCAGACTCTGTCGACGGTAATACCGAGAAGAGGAAATGTAACATTCTCAGACTTAACATCACAAGGAATTGGAACTGGAGAGTACTTATTCCAAGGATTAATTCCAGGAGAATACATTGTGAGATTCGTATACGGTTCAACAGATGAAACTGTATTATCTGAAAAAGCTGTTGATTATAAAACAGGAGAAATTATATCAAACCCTGTAACACAAAAACTAGGTTATAGTGGAAAAACAACAATAAATCAAAAATCTTATAATGGTAATGATTACAAATCTACATCATATCAAGTAGAATCTGAATTGTTTAATGGTGTTGGAGCATATAGAAACAACACATCAGGCTCATATAAATATAATTTTGAAGAAGCAGATGGAAAGAATCAATCAGATGCAAAAGATATAATGAAAGATATGGATTATAGTTCGCTTTCAAGTATAATACAAAGCATTGGAAACTGGAGATTAAAAGTAGCTAAAAACCCATTAAATCTTGTAAATATAGACAATACAAGGGAAATAGTAGAGAAATATTCAAATGGAGATGTTACAAATGAGCTAGCAGAAATTCTAGCCTCATACGAACATTTGCCAACAAGCGAAGATAAAGCAAGAGAATATTTAAATACATTTATGAATAATACTTACATGGTAGCAGAAACAGGTGTTATAAACATGAAGAGTGAGTATAATAGAGAAGAATCTGAGACAACACCACTTGTTGGAACAGCAAATGTCGGATTTAACAACTACGATAGAGGTGGCTACTATGTACTAGAAGGATTGGACTTTGGTTTAGTTGAAAGACCAAAAGCTCAATTAAAAGTTACAAAACAAATCACAAATGTTAAAATGACTCTAGCAGACAACAGCGTATTATTTGATGCAATTGCAAAAGCTACAAACGTATTATGGATTGACCACACTGCACATGGGCAAGACACAAAAAATGTTTATAGTACAAACAAAAACTATAAAAATTATCTAATGTTGAATCCTATTGTAAGAAGTAAAGCAGCAAGCAAAGGAAAAGTACAGCTTACAATGGACCAAGAAGTTATGCATGGAGCAACACTTCAAATAACATATGCAATAACTGTTGCAAATGTTGGTGAAGTAGATTATAAAGAAGACCAATTCTACTATATTGGAAAGGTTGGAGACACTGGTACAATAGTAAAAACAAATCCAAGAAAGTTAATTGACTATGTTGGAACACAGTTACATGAATGGGATGATAGAGATGATAAAACGGCAACAAGAAACAATTTACAATTTAACAGTAATCAAAACCCAGAATGGCAAGTAATTACAAGTGATAAAGTGTTACAAGATGGATTGGTAAATAAGGCATATGAAACAAGTATAAATAAATATACAAAAGACCATATAATTGTAACAGAAGCCATATCTAAAGACCTTATTCCATTAATTGCAGATACTTCGGAAGCAAAAAATCAGATTGCAAATAAATTTAAAGAAGATCCAATGCATGCATTAGAAACAGTAAATGCATCACAAAGTGTGAGTGGAGTTCAATTAATATTAACTCAAATGATAACACAAGATAATACAAATGATGACAAAACTTACAACAACATGGTAGAACTTGTAACAACTAAGAATACAGTCGGAAGAAAGATGGCATACTCAGTTGTTGGTAACCAAGACCCAATAACAGAACCATACGAAATAGACGCAGATGATTCTCAAGATGTTGTGATTTTACCACCATTTGGAAATACACCAATATTCTATGTATTAATAAGTGCAGTAGCATTCATATTAATAGCAGGTATTACTATAACAATAGTTGTATTAAAAAAGCATAAATAGAATAAATAAAATTCTAATTATTAAGATGAAAACTTGATAATTAGAATTTTTTTTGCCGAACAAGTGAAAAACCTAGGGAAATATATATAGTAGGAATAATAATGAATTAACATAAAAACATACAAATTGCAAAAGGCTTGAAATAAGCGGGAAAAATTAATTACTTTTAGAAGTAAAAATAATTATAAAAAAATAAATGATTAAAAATGTAATAAAAATTTAATAAATGTGCTAGTAATGCCTTCCGCAAGCGGGTTTCAATTGCTTTTTTATCGTAATTTAAAGAAACATTGAAAAATATGGGAAAAAATGCAATAATATAACATGAATATTAAGATTACATAATTTTAAAAAAAGTTAAAAAAACATTGAAAAATAAGCAAAAATAGAGTATAATTAGTTATAGTGAAATTTTTAAGGAGGAGCAAAGATGCAGCAAAAATTTATTAAAGTAATTGCAGTGCTATTAACCACAACAATATTGTATGCCAATTCAGCAACAGTAGTAAGCTATGCGGCAGACAATTTTTTAAGTGCAAAAGCATTAGAAAATCAAGGAACATCAACTACAAAGGAGAATGTAGAGTTTGATGTTTATTATGATGGAGGAAAACATACTGTTTCAGCAGATGTTAATGCAGAAGATACGAAATTAAATATTGCATTAAAAGTAAAAAAGGCTGGATATCTAAAAGATGCAGTAGTAGACTTCTCAGACACAAACTTTAAAATTGCAAAAACAGAAGAATCTGATAACATTCAAGCAGTAGATGCAGAAAACAAAAAAATAAGCTTTAACCAAATAAACAATGGCGAGAATGTAACAGAAACAATAAACATAGCATTAGACAAAAAAGATAAAATAAGTGAAGATATGTTTGACAGAGATAATACAATAAAATTTACTGGAACATATGTAAATGCTAAAGGTGAAGAAGTTGCAGTTAAGAAAGATATAGTAGTTCACACAAGCTGGACAGCATCAACTGCAAAAGCTAAGTTGGATTATGAAATTACAAAATACATTCCATATTCAGCAAACAATGTAAGCAAGCTAATCACTCAAGGCAAAATTACATCATATGTTGAAAACAGTGTGTTGCCAATAAAGAATACAAACATAGAAGTCAATGCTCCAAAAATTAATAATAAATACCCAGAAACAGTTACAGTAGTTGCAAACTCTACAAATGCGACAAATGGAGACGCAAACGGAGATAACTTCTCTAAGAATAACTGGTCATATGATAGCACAACTGGAAAAATAACAATTACAGTAAATAACAATGCTGTAAATGGAAAAATCCAATGGGCTAAAAATACAGCAGATGAATTTATAGTAACATACATATATTCATCAGATGTATATGAGGCTGTAAAAGATTCAGTTACAAGAGTTACATATGATGCAAGCTCAAGTATGAACTTTTATGTAAAAAGTGGAGTAAACAAAGTAAGTGCACATGTAGATGGATACGAAGATCAAACTAAAAAAATAGGAGATATAGTAGAATTTACAGCTAATGCAACACAAAGCATAAGCAAAGGTTACATATATAATAACAAAAATGCTGCAGACGAAAATAAAAAGGAAACAGAATATGTGGCACAGTATACAGCCCATGTTTCATATGCAGATGTAATAGATGCAATAGTATTAAAACAAGATGTTGACCAATTTGTAACTGCAAATGGAAGCGAACAATCAACAACAGTTGGTGGAGTAAATTATGCTTACAACAAAACACTAGCAATATCAAAACAAGAATTTGATAAAGTGTTTGGGGAAAATGGTAAAATTACTATTTTAAATGAAGCAGGAACAACACTTGCAACAATAAACAAAGATACAGAAGTAAAAGACAATAAAATAGTAGTAAACTTAGTACCATTTAATACAAACAGTATAACAATAAATACATCAAAACCACAGGCAGAAGGAAATGTTATATTCGAAATAACAAAAGCTTTAGCTAAAAATATTGAATACAGTACAAGCCAATTAAAAAGTTTTACACAAATAAAAACTCAAGTAACAGGAACAGCAAAAAATTCTGATATAGATATTGTTAGTACAGAAAGTACAAAAAATGTTGATTTAACAGAACCAACACAAAAAGCAAGTATAACAACAAGTAATAATAGATTATCTACAATAGTAAAAAATGAAAATGTAGAAATTAAAGTTACACTAGAAAATGACAGCGCAGACGACACTATGTATACAAACCCAAAAATTAAAATTACATTTCCAGAAAATATAGAAAAAATCAATGTGAAAGATTGTAAAGTATATTTCGATGATGAGTTAGAAATTGATAATGATTCAATAAAATCATATGAAAACAATGATGGAACAAAAACTTTAGAATTTAAATTAAAGGGTACACAAACAAAATATAATAATGCTGCTGCAAAAGGTGCAACAGTTGTATTAACAACAGACATTACATTAAATACATTAACACCAACAACAAATACACAAATAACAGCAGAAATAACAAATGGAGATTCAACAGTAACAAATGTATCAATAGATGTTAAATACATTGCTCCTTCAGGAGTTGTAACAACAAACTCAATGACAGGATACAATGGAGATGAAAAAATAGAAGTTATTAATGGAAAATCTCAAAAAGCCTTAATACCAACAAAAGCAGAACAAAAAGAAGTTACATACACAATGAATGTAATAAACAATTATGAAAACACACTAGACCATGTTGTAGTATTAGGAAGAACACCATTTAAAGATAACAAAGATGTATCAACATCATTAAGTTTAGGCTCAAATATTACAATGCCACTTGCTTCTGGAATAACAGTAACAGGAATAGATAGCTCAAAATTCACAGTTTATTATTCAGAAAATGGAGAGGCAACAACAGACCTATCTAATTCACAAAATGGATGGACAACAAGTGTAACAGATTATACAAAAATAAAATCCTACATGATAGTGTTAAATGAAGATTATGCAATGAATGGTGGAGACACATTCACATTTACATACAAAGCAACATTACCTGCAAACTTAGATTATGATCAAGAAGTATATGAAAATTATGGAGTATTCTTCAACAATAATAAAACATCTGGAACAATTACAGATAAAGCAATAGCAACAAAAATAGGTTTTACAACAGGAAGTATTGCTAAATTAGATGCAAAATTAACATCAACAATAGGCGAAGGTGCAAGCGTAAAATCTGGAGAAATACTTGAATATGAATTAACAATAAATAATACTGGAGCAATAGAAGCAGAAAATACTAAGGTGGAAATAAAATTACCACCAGAATTAAGCTTCATTCCAAATGAAGGTGATAATTATACTTTTAAAACGATTGAACCACCACTTGATGATACAGATACTCCTGACTTAAACGATAAAGAGAATACTGAAATTAATGGAGACGACTACAATTCTTTGTTGGAACTTGCAAATAAATTAATGCAAGAAGATAATAAATATTTAGAAGATCAATATGCATCAATTTTAGTACTTGATTTAGGAAAAATTAATGCAAATTCTACAACAAAGAAAACTTTAAAATTTACTGCAAAAAGTTATGAAAATGTAAAAGTTGAGGTCAAGGCATCTGTAAGTTACGATAATGCTGAACCAATAGTAACAAATACAATATCAAATATAATAGAAAAGGTTAGCTTTAATACACAAATTGTATCGAAGTATACAAGCCGTAAAGAGGGAGAAAATTATTCTTTCCAAATCACATTACAATCGTCTCAAGATAGTTATAGTGATGAATATGGAAGTGAAGATAACAATAGAAAAAATACAGTTGTAACATTTAATTTGCCAGATGAATTAGAATATGAATCTATTCAACTTACAAAATTAAATGAAGATACAGCCCAATATGATGATATTACATCAACTACAAATGTAAAGGTAAAAGGTAAAAAAGTTACAGTTAACATTGGAGAGGTTGATGGAGAAAGAGGAAAAATTTTAACTGTAAATGCAAAGGTAGGGAAACTTTCAGATGGAGTATACAAAAAGGATGTTACTGTAACAAGCAATGTAAAAGCTGAAGGAACAGAAACAGAAAATATTAAAGATATATCTGTTACAATAAATAAACCAGGAATAAGTATTGCACAAACCGCAAATATTCCTGAAGGAACAACAATATCAGCTGGCGAGGACTTTGTATATACATTTACTGCACAAAACTTATCAGACATATATTTAAATGATGTTGAATTTACAGATGCAATACCTAAAGAAGTTCAGTTTAAATATATAGAAATTATATACGAAGATGGAACAATTAATAATGAAGTGGACATTAATGGAGACGGAAGTATAAATGCAAAATTCTACTTGTTAGCAGGCCAAAAGATAACAATTAACGTTCATGTTGCTGCAAATTCAATTGATAATGATACAGATATATCTAATAAAGCAAAATTTGTGCATGAAGATATAGGAGAAGTTGAAACAAATACAATATCACACTCAATAAAACACTTTGAGAAAACAGATGTAAACGTAGATCCTGATGATAACAATAAAGAAACAAGAAAAGTAATAGGAACTGTATGGATTGATACTAATAAAGACGGAGTAAAAGATGCAAATGAACAAAGAGTTTCTGGAGTTAAAGTTTTATTATTGGATAATAGCACAAGTAATATAGCAATAAGTTCAAACAACGAACAATGTATAACAACAACAGGAACCGATGGCTCATATATGTTCAACAATGTACCGCAAGGTAAATATAGTGTAATATTCTTCTACGATTCAGCAAAGTATAGTCCTACAACTTACCAAAAATCTGGTGTAAATGATGAGCAAAATTCAGATGCAATAGATAAAACTGTCAACTATGAAGGAAAAGACCAAATAGCAGCAGTTACAGAAGAAATAGTATTATCAGATACAAACAAATTTAATATTGACTTAGGTATAGTTGAAGATGCAAAATTTGATTTGAAACTTGACAAAATAGTACAAGCTATAACAGTAAATAATGGAAAAAACACAACAGAGCATGTTTATAATAGCAAACTTGCAAAAATAGATTTCGAATCTAAATATGCAAAAACATCATCAATGGTTGTTGAATATAAATTCACAATTACAAATGAAGGTGGAATTGCAGGATATGTAAAGAAACTAGCAGACTACTTGCCAGAAGAATTAAAATTTAATTCAGAACTTAATAAAGACTGGTATGAAGGTAAAGATGGAGTAATATATAATGCTTCGCTTGCAAATACAATAATTAATCCAGGAGAGAGTAAAGAAGTAACATTAATATTAACAAAAAATATGAATGGTGATAATGACTTTGGATTAATAAATAACTCTGCTGAAATATACGAAACATCAAATGACTACGGTGCACTAGATGTTGATTCAACACCAGGAAACAAAGCAACAAATGAAGATGACTACTCAACAGCAAATGTACTAACATCTGTAAAAACAGGTGATATTGTAATTTACACTACATTAATAGTAACAATAATTGCAATAGTTGGAGTAGGAATTTATATGATAAAAAAGAAAGTATTAATATAGAAAGGAGATAGTAAGATGAAGAAAAATAAAACATTAAAAAAATGTTTAATAACAACAATAGCAACAGTAGCAATTTCACTAACTGCGTTGTTTTCAACAAGTAATGTTTCTTTGGCATACGGAACTTGGCAAGGAAATGAAAATAGTGGTATGCCATCACTAAGCTTTAGCCCATCTGGATTATTTCCTCAAATATTAAAACAGAGAACGTTTACAGGTGATGCGGATAATCAATTCCCATACCAATCATGGACAACAGAAATGAGCACAGGAACAGTATACTGTAATGATGCAGGAAAAGCAGTTAGGTTTGGAAAATATGATTATAAAAGATATTATATGGATGAAGTCGGGTATACAACAAGCAATGGATATGGGTATATAGACTTTGAAAACAGAATGAAATATGTACTAAAGAAGGCGGCTAGAGCTAAAGCACTTGCAAATGGTGGCGTTATGGGAGAAACAACAGCAACTGTCAGCAACATATCATATACTCAATTTAGAGGACCAACAGATGATCTAACAAGGTGGGCTATTGAAAAAGATAAGCCAATGCTTGCATCTGCTATTATAAGTGATGGAGGATATTCGAAGTCATATGCTATAGCAAAGCAGAGAGCTGAGCAAATTATTGGAAAAATATTTGACAAACTAGGTAAATGGGAGACTCCAGAAGACACTGAGGATAAAACTACAAACCCAGAAAATAGCCAAAGTGGTTGGAACGGAGATGCTATATACGGTCCGGAAGTTGTTATAATGGAAACAAAAGATAGAACTCAAGACCATTATAAAAAAGTAGGTTCAACAGAAAAAGAAACAAATACTCAATTAGCATTTGTTTTAACAACTATGGAAAATGCTTATTCGGGTGCAACTGGATCAATACATAATAGATATTCTTTATCAGATATTCAAACAGCACACTGGAAAGTTGCTGATTTGGATGGTGTTATACCAGATGGAGGACATTTAACTGCAAAGGGTTTAACATTGTATAGTAAAGCATTATCTTACCAAAATTTCTTGGATAATTATATAAATGGAAATGGTTATAAAGCCCAGATACATGGTGTGGCAAATAATTCTTATGCTTTTGGAGCTAAGAGTGAAAAACAAGATACACAAAATACAGTAAATGATCCATTAGCAGAGGCTCAAGTAATTGTTAATCAAGCAACTAAGAGTTATATTGTTGGACCTTTAAGTGTAACATACCCATACTATGAAGATATTTCATATATGAAGGCAATATATTTGGTAACAGATAAGGGAACAGATAATGAAAAAACATTAGTTTATGATGAAAATACAGATGATTTTGAAATAGAATTTATAGGTGAAACAAAATCTGGATCAAACGGGTTAAAGAAAAAATATCCTGCTTCTGGTGCTAAATTCTATGTGAAATTTTCAGCTGAAAAAACAAATTATCCAAAGACAGTTAACATGTATGTTGACCTTGAATATTTAGAGAAAACAACGGCTACATTCAATATTCTTGATACTAAAGCTAATGTATATCAATATATTGGATATGTTGCAAGAGGCGGCAAATACCAAATGAGAGAGGCTTTTGGTACTGGAACAATTGATTTTACATATTATACATATGATGGAAACATAGGACCAATACCAATTATAACTCCACATCGTGATAGTATTACTATTGATAGTTTTAGCTCGTTTGTTGGTGTTGTATTAGTACAACCATTTGTACAAATGAGTGTTAAGCCGGTAAGAACTTTACGAGCACAACAATTAAGAGCATCATTAGATGGAAGCAGAACATACAATGTATATACAGCAACTGTAAGCGGAAAACCAGATAGTAAGAAGCCAGACATACCAGATACACCAGACATAGACATTCCAATTAATTTAACATTCGAATTAGGCGGAAGAGTTTGGGTAGATAATAGAACTGGAAAAGAAAACAAGTATGATGGAGTATTTAATAAAGAAACAGACACGCCAATGTCAAATGTAAAAGTTTCACTATACCAAGTATCTGGATTAGATGGAAATCAATCAGGCAAATTTATTGCAGCAACAACAACAGATAATAATGGAGAATACTTATTCCAAAATCAAAATGCAATGTACCAATACTATGTAAAATTCACATATAATGGTCAATATTATCAACCAACAGTTTATAATGTAAACAGACAAGATTCAAACTGGGATAATACATCAAAAGGCTTAGACATATTAAAAGAAAGAGATACTTTCAATGCAAGCTTTAGAGAAATTGGTTCAGCACCAAAGAATACAGTTACAACAAACAATCCAAGTGAAATGCATACAAGAGATGAACTTGAAGAAGCTGGAACAATTGATAAGTTTGGAAACATAAATGGAGAAGTAAGTTCAAATGGAGAAAGAAAGTCTAAAGACGAATATGTAAATCAATCTATGATGGATGCATATACGTGTAATGGTACTTCAACTAAGGACTTATACCCGGGATTCCAAGTATTTGTAACAGAGGATTTCTTAAATGCAAAATCAAATACTGCACAAATATTAAAATTTGTAGCGGCACAAAAGATTGAAACATTGTATAAGAACCCAGATGTAATGCATCATATTAACTTAGGATTAGTTCTAAGAGAACAATTAGACTTAGCCTTAAGAAAAGATGTATACAAAGCAACATTGGAAATTAATGGCAAGACACAAGTATACAAATATAATAAGAGAGAAAACTTAGAAACAGATGCAGCTGGAAATTCATATTGGGAAATTAAAACAAGAATTTCTGATGGATATTATAGCTACGATTACTCAAGAGAGCTATACAGAGAAGACTATGATTACAAAGTAAATAATTATCAAATAGTAGATAATACTACTACATTAGATAACTTAGGATTATCTGAAGATTCTGAATTGAAAGTATATGTAACATATAAATTTACAATACGTAATAGGTCAGAAAACATAGCAGCAGCTGTAACAGAGGTTGTTGATTACTACGATGCAGATTACACATATGTACAAGATCGCTCATATTTAGGAGATAGGGACGGAAATAAGATTGGAAATGTATATTTGAAAGATGCTAGTAGATATGGAGTAGAAACTCAAACTACAATAGCTGGATATAAGAACTTATATATTACAGGTGATCAAAGCTACAGTAATGCGGCAAATGATACTGTAACAAGCAATATGTTCCCATTATCAGACCCAGACAGCAATAAAGATGTATACTTCTATGTAACATTTATGGTAAACAAAGATGCTGCAAGAAACATACTTCTAGATGAAGATGCTGCAAGTGGAACAGCCAAGGGTGTTGGTAAAGAAAATATTGCAGAAATTAATGGATACAAATCGTACTATGGACAAAAAGCAAAAGCTCCAAATACAGGAAATTCACAAACACAACAAGAATATAAGACTGGAGATATAGCAGGTATAGCAGATTGCAACTCTACACCAGGTAACCTAAACCCAACAGATGTACCAAAAGACGGAGTAATCAAGTATGAAAACTTCGAAAATGATACAGATAAAGCTCCAAATATTAGAATTATCTTAAACAGAGATAACTTAAGAACAGTAGAAGGAACGGTATTTGAGGATACTAGAAATGTAGATGAACAAAATGCAAGAGTCGGAGATGGACTAAAAGACAATGAAACTGGAATAAACGGTGTAAGAGTACAATTAGTTGAATTAAGACACGGAAAAGACGGAAAAACATATGAATATATATGGAAAGAAGTTCTTTCTGGAAACACTGATTCAACAACACCAATTATAAACAACAGTGGTTTAGTTCAAAATTATACAATAGACACTACAAATGCAGATGGTAAATACAAATTTACATCATTTGCACCAGGTAATTACATTGTAAGATTTATATATGGTTCTGGTGAGAGCACAGTTCTTGGAACAACATACACAAATTATAACAATGGAAACGAAGAAGAAAATCCTGTAACAAACTTATATGCTTCACAAGAAGGGTATAAGAAGAAAACAGAAGGAAGTGGATATTCTGCTTCAGCTGTAAATATCGGATTAAACAAAAATTCTTACAACGGTCAAGATTACAAATCAACTTCATATCAAGTTGGTGTAAACAATGGCTCAGGAGCATACACAAACAACACAACAGGCTTATATCAATATAACTTTAGCGAAGCAGACAAAGGACAATATTCAGATGCCAAAGATATAATGAACAAGGATGACAATGTTGTAAATGTTGCACCAAATGCAGATTACTTAGTAAACTGCAACAATGCAAGAAAAAATGTTGAAGCTTACTCTAATGGAGATATGACAAATCACTTAGCAGAAATATTAGCTTCTTATGAAAGCATACCAGAATATAATGGTACAAAATATACTGCTGAAGAAATGAAAAACTTGTTAAATGAATTTATGAAAAATACATATATGATTGCAGAATCTGGAAAAATAGATGTGAACTTCGAATATAACAGAAATGGTGAAGAACCTGGAGTAACAAATACATCTGGTACAGGACATGATAATATAGGTAAAGAAAATTATCAAATGGCTGGCTACTACGTATTAAAAGACTTAGACTTAGGTTTAGTACAAAGACCAAAGGCACAGCTTAAAGTTACAAAACAAATTACAAATGTTAAATTAACACTTGCAAACAATAGCACATTATTCGATGCATCTGCTAGAGCAACAAACGTATTATGGATAAATCATATAGCTCACGGACAGGATACAGAAAATGAGTATAGCACAAACAAGAACTACAACAATAGTTTAATGCTAAACCCAGTAGTAAGACAAAACTCTACAAATAAAGGTAAAGTACAACTTACAATGGATGAAGAATTGATGCATGGTTCAACACTTCAAATAACATATGCTATAACAGTAGCAAACGTTGGTGAAGTTGACTATAATGAAGAACAATTCTACTACATGGGAAAAGTTGCAGACACAGGCACAATAGTAAAAACAGATCCAAAAGTTTTAGTTGACTATGTTGGAACACAAGTACATGATTACAATTCAAACGATGATAACACAGCAACAAGAAATAACTTACAATTTAACAAGGCTCAAAACCCAGATTGGAATACAATTTCAAGTGCAGACTTGTTAAACAATGGATTGTTAAATACTAGATTAACAGATAATGTTAATAAGTATACAGACGGTCACATTATAACAACAACAGCTGCTTCGAAAGGTTTAATACCAGTAATTGCAGACCAATCAAATGTAAAAGACAAAATTGCCAAAGCATTTAAAGATGACCCAATGAACGCATTAAACACTGTAAACAGTACACAAAGCGTAAGCGGAGTACAATTAATATTAACACAAATGATTACTCAAGACAGTAGTAGTGATGACAGAGTATACAACAACATGACAGAACTTGTAACAACACAAAATACAGTTGGTAGAAAAATGTCATACTCAGTTGTAGGTAACCAAGACCCAACAATGGAGCCACGCGAAATAGATGCAGACGATTCTCAAGAAGTAGTAATATTACCTCCATTTGGTAACACACATCTATTCTACGTATTAGGCGGAGCAATAGCTTTAATCCTAATTGCAGGAATAACAATAACATTGGTAGTATTAAAAAAGAGAAAATAATCTAAACAATAAAAATTAGAGATATGTGAAAACATGTCTCTAATTTTTTTACTATATAGAGTTGTTTGAAATTTATTTGATACGATTAATTAGTCTGACTTAAAAATTATTTTTGATATAGGAATTATAAAACGATTTAAAACTTCTTGAACCGTGAACAACAAAATGTATGTAAACTGTTTTTGAATCTTCAGAAATATCATAAACTATTCGATACTTTTTATAAATGAGTTCTCGTAAATGTTTATCTGGAAGTTCGGGAACATATCTACCTAAATATGGAGCTTTTTCCAACTCATATATGCGAGAATATATGTTTTCTGAGGTTTCATTCACATATTTAATAGAGTCATGTGATATATATTCAAAAATAGAATCTATATCTTCATGAGCCTCATTTGACATGAAAATTTGCATATTTTTTCCTCATCCTTTCTTTAGATTCTTCAATAGACATTACTCTACCATTTTTTATATCATCTTTGCTTTTTTGTAATTTCGAATGTAGATATAAAGTATAAACTGCATCGTCCCAAGTTGTATTGTCAGGTAAAGTATTGACTGTTGCAAGAATTTCTTGCTTTTCATTAATCATAAATTTCACTATCCTTTCTTAAAAAATCTAATAATAGTATAACACGAATATATTAAAAATACTATGTTTTTTTGATTTTTATTTTCAAATTCAAAACGAGAAAACAAGTGATACCATTTTTGAAAGCAAGACCTGAGTTCGCCTTTTGAGGAGTCCGAAGGAGCTTCGACTAAGAACAATGTGTCGAGGCTAAAAAAAGGGTATCATTAGTTTTATTTTTATGTACGAAACAATAGAAAGTTTTTCTAAATTTTTCATATTTTATAGGTTTAAAATAGATATGTCACAAAAACATTGAAAATAAAATATTGAAAAGA